>Ga0316208_1000022_pt1 | contig 265897 bp, 234 predicted proteins | sample 3monopyrite_MG_FD_204944 | JGI IMG/M metagenome (GOLD analysis project Ga0316208, IMG submission 204944) | Microbial mat bacterial communities from mineral coupon in-situ incubated in ocean water Damariscotta River, Maine, United States -... | ecosystem: Environmental > Aquatic > Marine >...
GTGGCGATGTCGGCCTCGGTGAGGGTGGGTCCCGGGCAGGGATCGCAGCTGCCCGCCTGCCACGCGTACTCCGTCACGACCGCCCGAGGGGTATCCGCGACGGTGTTCCGGAACAGGGCCTCGTAGAAATCAGCGAACCCCTCCTTCACGCTGGACTTGACCCGCAGATTGCTCGGCACCAGCACATTTTCGTAGTTGGCGACCTCGTAGCGCTGGTTCTTTCCCAGGATGTGCACGAGCAGATCCTGCTCCCCGTGGCTGTTGAGCAGGCCCAGGCGCACCGGGAGCTCGAACTTCTTGCTGTCGTAGGCGACCCGCAGCGGCGAGAGCACTGCCCGGCCGTCTTCGAAGCTCACCCGCTCGGGGTCGACCTTGGCCACGAAGAAGCGGGTGCCGGCCTGGACATACGGACGCAACGACTCCGAGGCGCCCTCGGGAATATTGTACTTCTCACGGTGGAGCCACTTCTCCAGCCCCGAGCTGTCCTTTGCTCCGAGAATGACGATGTCGTACTCGCCGACCGAGAACCGCGCCTCGACGGTGACCCCGAACCCCTCCGCTTCGACCGCCGTCGGAATCGGCGGCAAGGGCGCGCCCCCCATGATGGTCATCTTCGCCTTGTCGTACTTGTGGGGATCGCAGGGGTCGCGCTCCCAATACTCCACCAGGCGTGGCGCCGAGAGCCGATCGATGCGTTGGAACACGTCACGGGCGAGGGTCTTCACATCCTCTTCGTCGAGGACCTCGGGCACGGGAACGACCAGCGCGAAGCCCTCCGGAGGACCCGAGTAGGAGTTCTGCATCGAGAGTACGGTGCGGGACTTGTCGCGCATCATCACGACCAGGGTGGCGTCGTTGTACAGCTCGGCATCCGCACCGCCGACGTAGAAACCGCAGAAGGCAGAGGCGGTGGCGACCAACAAGGGAATCATAGAACCTCCGGGTGATCCGCTGCTTCGCGGTGCCCTATACCCGCGCCACCTATCCGATTGGGCGACGACAGTCGTCGACATCCGTCGGTATTGCGGCACCAAAACGACGGTTTTAGCGTGAATCCAGCTCGGCATGGGGGCTGCATGGGGCCATCCCGGAGGTTCCGATGATCGCACTCATCCTGCTCGCCTGTACGCCCCTCGATTCTACACCTGGTACCCTCGATGAGGGTGTCTGGGAGGCCTATCCCGGGGTTGGAGACACACGCTGTCAGCTCGATGCAGGGGGCTGGTCTCTGGAGCGCCCACCGAGCGACACGCCGGGCTGGTGTTGGCTCGATCGGATCGAGCCCCTGGATCTGTCCCCGGGTAGCTCGGTGGTCCTGCACCCCACCTGGGAGCATTCCCGTAGCGAAGGGAGACTTCAGGCCGAGCTGGACGGCCTCTTGGAGCTGGGCGAGCTCGATTGGCCCCTCTCCGACGGGCGTGTGGAGGCCTGGACCGTGGTCAGGGTCGGCGCCGATGCACCCCTCTCCTTCCGCCTAGAGCTGCCCCCATCCAACCGGCACACCACCCTACGGGTCACCGGACTGAGCCTGATGGGTCTTGCGGAGTAGCGATGCCACTGACCAGAGTCACGACCGGAAAGTAGGGTCGCGCCGCGTCCATCACCGAGACGACCTGCTCCATCTCTACGCCGCTGGCGGGCATCACCACGACTCGGGAGCTCACCTGATACCGATCGCGCAGGATCCCGAGCTCGTAGCTGATCTCGCTCAGATCCGTCACCGAGAAGTGGAGCTCTCGGTCCCCGGCCAACAGCTCCACGCCCTCTCCCGTGAGCTCGATGAGCGGGACCATTCCTTCCTCACAGCTGCGGTTCAAGCAGCCACAGACCTGTGGAATGCCCGCCTCGATGACCGCAATGCCATCGCCCTGCCCGACCAATAGCAGCGGCACCAAGACCGTCGCCAGCCCCATCATCGGCACCAGATCGACCGGGGCCTGTGTTCTTCGTCGCATGCAAACCTCCCAACCTGACCGACCCGCTCCGCGTCCACCGGTTCGTCAACCCCAGGTCAAGGCGTTAGGCGCGCCGTCCCAACCCCCCGGGAGTCCCGATGCACGTCATCTTCCTCGAGCCCGCATTCCCCGCGAACCAGCGTGAGTTCGTCCGCGCGCTACACGCCGTCGGCGCCGTGATCAGCGGCATCGGCACCGCTCCGGTCGAGGCCTACGATGCCGAGCTCCGCTCCTGGATGCACAGCTACGAGCAGGTGGGGTCTACCGCCAGCGTCAACGCTCTGACGGCCGCGGTCACCCGCATCCAGAAGCGTGGCCCCTGGGTCCATCAGCTCCTCACCACCATCGAAGCGCTGATGTTGCCCGCCGCCGAGGTCCGCCAGCGCACCGGAATTCCCGGAATGAGCGTCGAGCAGACCCTCCTGGTCCGCGACAAATACCTGATGAAGCAGTTCCTGATGAAGCGCGGCATCCGCTGTGCTCAGAACGCGGAGGTCGGTACCGTCGACGAGGCCAAGGCCTTCGTCAAGGCCGTAGGCTTCCCGGTCATCCTCAAGCCTCTCGCCGCAGCCGGGGCCGCTGGCACCTGGCGCGCTGACGACTGGTCCGGCCTCGCCGATGCCATCCACGAGTCCGGCATGAGCCCCCAGCGCAAGATGACCATGGAGGAGTTCATCACCGGCCACGAGGGCTTCTGGGACACCCTCACGGTCAACGGGCGCGTCGCCTACGAGCAGATCTGCCACTACTACCCCAACGTGCTGGAGGCGATGCGCACCCGGGAATGCTCCCCCATCGTGATGGTCACCAATCGCGTCGACTCCGAGGGCTACACCAAGCTCAAGATCTTTGGCCGCCAGGTCCTCACCGCCCTGAATATCCAGACATCGCCCACCCATATGGAGTGGTTCGTCGGTCCCAAGGGACTGTTCTTCAGCGAGATCGGCGCCCGCCCACCCGGCGTCCGCGTCTGGGATCTGTACTGCGAGGCCAACGATATGGACCTGTATGTGGAGTGGGCGAAGGCCGTGGTCCACGGGGACTGCAATCCCCAACCCTCCCGCCGATTCGCCGCGGGCATGATCGCGCTCCGCCCCAACAGAGACGGGCGAATCGTGGGCTACACCGGCGTCGAAGCCATCCAGAAGCGCTACGGTGACTTCCTGTTCAAGATGCACCTGCCTCCCGTGGGATCCTCCACCCAGCCCATCGAGTCCGGGTATATGGGCAATGCCTGGGTCTGGGGTCGGCACCCCGACTACGACCTCTGCCGCTACATGCTCGAAGATGTCGGTCGCACCATCAAGGTCTGGGCAGAGTAGAATCCCCCTCCGACCCGGAGGTCCTGATGAGCTGGATGAGTGTGCTGACCTGGGGGCAACCCAAGCTCGAGGAAGGCCCCCACGTCCCCGGGCGACTCAAGCGCCGCGACAAGCTCGGCTGGCAAGATGTGCTGCGGACCGTCGCCAACGTGGAGATGGATGTGCGGCGGCTCCATGCGGCCCGGATCTACGATCAGGGTCGCCCCGCAGATGGACGGCTCGAGATGGTGCTTCAGATCGGACCTGGCTCCGAGGTGATCGTGCGCCAGGTCACCAGCGACCCCGCCCTCGACCCCATCAAGGACGAGATCGCCCACGTGGTCTCGAAGGCGGGGTTCCCTACTGGCGGGCAGCCCGTGATCGTGACCCTCGACTGTACCTTCTCGAGCACGACCGACACCGGCTTCGCCGGGGATGACTTCGGCACGGGCCGAGGTCGGTCCAGCAGCTTCGGCGACCCCTTCTGAGCTTCAGCGGGAGCGGAAGGTATCGGGCAGGCACCAAGCCTCAGGAGTGACGGGGAAACCACCACCTTCGAGGGCCAGAGTCAGCTTGCCCGAGGGGTATTCGAGTTCCAGGCTCACCCGCTGATCTTCCAGCAGCAGCACGCTGGGGTCCACTTCTACGAGCCGCTGGTGCTTCTCTCCATGGGCCCAGTACAGCTCGACATCGGCGAACAGCTTCCCTCGCTCTGGAGAGGCCACGCGGACCTTCAGGTTCAGATCCTGATCTCCGTCCCGGAGGCGGATGGACTGTTCCTCACAGGCGATCATGCCATCGAGTTCGATCTGGGCTCTCTCACCGCTCGATCGAACTTCGAGGCTGAGGTCAGTGAGGGACGGGTCGTGCTGGACCCCGTCCGCTCCTGGCGCCGCCCGGCCTTCGCCTCGCTACCCCCTCTTGCTCTTTTCCATCCGCCCTCCCACGGGGAACACAGACCCAAGTCTTCACCAGTGGGAACGGGCACCATCCACGACGCCGACTCGGGCGACTTGCCCACAAAGCGCCCGCTGCCGTAGGGTCCGGCACCCGGGAGACCCCATGAGCATCCAAGAGATCGGCCCGAATTCGGGTGCCAATATTCAAGCCAATGGCAAGAGCGTGGGCGAGTACCTCTCCACCGATCAGAACACCGACTGGTGGCTGTGGAGCTCGGGTGAGTGGTTCCCCTCCGGGGGCTTCAAGCTGAGCTTCGCCAGCTCGATCACCATCAAGAACCCCACCCTCAGCTACACCTCGTACGCCTTTTCCACGTCCAAATCCACGCCCACCCAGCAGTGGTCTGGGAGTCGGTTCTTCACCATCGAGAAGAACGGCAGCCGGGTCGGCTGGCTCGAAGCCCATGTCTCCGGCAGCACCGCAAAGCTGATGTGGTGGTCCAATGGGACCCAGCTCCAGAACCAGAAGATCCGGGTCGCCGTCGGGGATGTGCTCAGCTTCCAGCCCGGCAGTCTGCCGTCGAGCAAGCAGTACGCGCTCACCAGCCCCCAGACCTAGGACACCGATCCTTCGGCCTATTTCGCCGAGAACTTGGCCCTGCCCTCGTCGTGTACAGAAGTACACGTCCTCGGTTGGGCCGGCGTTCTCGACGATAGTGCCAGCAGGCTCGGCGTCCTTGATGGATTTCTGAGGGCTTGCGGGTAAGACGGGCGTCGGATTTCGGGTCCTTCATGGACCCGTCCACGTTGGAATCCGAAAGTTCGGATGACTTTGCCAAGCTCCGAGTTTTGACCGGCATGTCCTAGATCGAGCGCGCCAGCCGCAGTGACACGGAGATCGAGCTCTGCTCCGTCGGGATCGCGAACCGATTGGCAGCGTACAGATTGCCCGGGGCCGAGTGCCACAGCCCCCCGCGCACGACCCAGAGATCGGACTCGGTCGGAGACTCGAGCCCCACGATAGAGCCCTCTTCCGGCCCCGCCCTGCGCCACACCGTTGCCGTGATATCCCGGATATTGCCTCCCATACCACGAACACCATAGACGCTCACATCCGTAGGAAAGCTGTCGACCGGGACCGGAACCGGGGTGCCCGGCAGGCTCTGGTTGCAGTTGCCGAGGCAGGGATCGAAGCCATTGCCCCAGGGGTATAGCCGCTTGTCCGCACCCCGAGCCGCCTTCTCCCACTCCACGGAATGGGGTAGCCGCAGCGGTAGCCCCCGCTTCGCGGCGCACCACTCAGCATAGGCCGTCGCCGAGCGCGCCGAGAGCCCCCCCATCGGCAGCTCGCCGTCCACCGGAACCTCCGGCTCCCAACCCGACCGAAAGGACCACCGGGGCCAGGGTTGATCGGGGTCTGCCATCGGGGCATACGGTGCCCCCGCTTCCCCCAGGTCGTCGAGAAATTCGCGGTATTCACGGACCCGGACCGGGAACCGGTGCAGGGCGAAACCATCCACCCAGACCCGACCATCGGGAAGCGGATCGAGGGCCTTCGCAGCAGAGCCGAACTCGTACCAACCCGCGGGAATATAGTGCTCCTCAGGGCCGAGCCGATGCGGTATCGGAATCGCAAAGGGCTCGGTGGAGCCGGGCCGAACGCCGTCTTGGTGCTCTCCGCGCCGAAGCCGCACCGGGTAGATCACCTCGGGCCTCCCGGGCGCCTGGATCCGCAGCCGCCAGTTGCCATGGGGCAGAGAGACCTCGTCCAGGGGCGTGGTGCCGAGCTCATGGGACTCGCCGGGCTGCCAGCGGCGCCCCCGATGGACCAGACGGTCCGCCACGACCACCGCTCCCGGAGGATCGGTGTGCAGCGTGATCGCCGAGCGCCCTTCGAGGTAGGCGGTGTGCTCGCCCCGGTCGTGAATCCGCAGCAGCTCCTCGCTGACCGCCACCTCGGCCGGCAGATGGGCGCGCTCGGCCCTCTCGAGGAACCGGCGATGATGGGCGGCGAGGACCCGGTGGGCGGCCGCACAGTCGGGATCCTGATGAAGCGCCGCCTGGAGCTGCTGGAGGTACCGGGTCTCGACGCGGCGGAGATCCAACCCGAACTTCTCGGCTTCGTCTTCCAGAATCCAGCCCCGCTCCTTGGCCTCGATCGGGGCGTAGGTGGGCTGCGCATCGAGCAGAGCACCCGCGCGCTGTCGGTGGTCCGCGACCCGCTCGCGCAACCGCCCCAGCTGGGTCACCAGAGGCTGAGCCGCTTCCACCAGGGCCAGAGCCCGACTGCGCCTCTGTTCGCCGTCGAGCCAGGCCTGCATCCGGTCCGCGGCCACCGACGTATTCACCCGTTCGGAGGGTTCACGGCGGATCAGGTCCCGGACGAGCTGCATCAGCCCCTCGGGGGGTTCACGGCCCGGTAGCACCCGCTCTGCGGGGTCTGGAGGCGGCCCCACGATGATCTGGTGCCACACCGCAACCCCCCCGCCTTCGTAGGGCACCGAGCCAGTCAAGACCTCGTACAGGATGACGCCCAGGGCGTAGCAGTCGATGCTCGGCCCCGAGCGCCGGAGCTCGCCCCGAGCCTGCTCCGGAGCCATGTACAGAGGCGTGCCCACGACCGCATCGTCCAGCTCGGGGTCGAGAGCAGCGAGGTCCATCGCGACCCCGAAGTCCATGATCCGCACATCCCCAAACCGCCCGACCATCAGGTTCTGTGGCTTGATATCTCGATGGACGACCCCTTCGCTGTGCGCATAAGACAGGGCCCGGGCGATGCCCTCGAGCAGCTCGACCACTCTCCGAAGACCCGTCTCCCCCGAGTCGATGACCTCACGGAGCGTCTGCCCGCGGACCTCGGGCATGGTGAACCAGGGCGTACTGTTGGCCAGCTCACCGAGATCGAGGGCTGGCACGATGTTGGGGTGATGGAGCCGGGCGGTGAGCCGCGCCTCACGCTCGAAGCGTCGCCGCTGGGTCTTGTGGGAGGCGCGACGCTGGAGCTTCATCACCAGCTCAGCGCCGAGTTTTTGGTCCCGAACCCGGCGGATCTCTCCGATGCCTCCGACCGCGAAGCGCCCCAGGTCGACATACCTCTCCGGAAGGACCGGGCCTCGCGGGCTCGGAGGGGGAGGCGGCGGTGGCAGCACCGGCTCTCCATCCTCTCCAAGGGTCGCTCTCCATGTCCCCATCTCGCCCCCGGCCCACATTCGCTGCCCACATAGCCCTCACCCGTGGAGCCAGCATCAGCCACCGATACAGCGCGAAAGGGTGCGAGTTCCATCCAGCCCAGGTAAAAGAAACCGTCCTCCCGGCTTCAGCTGGAATTCAACCCCAGAACCACGGTAGTTCAAATATGCGTTTTTCCACTATCTCCCTGATTTTTGCACTCTCTATGGGCTGTAAGTCCACTCCCACCACTCCGGTCGAGACCGACACGGACACCGACACCGACGCGGACACCGACGCCGACGCCGACACCGACGCCGACGCCGACACCGACGCCGACACAGACACGGACACCGCTATCGACAACTCCGGCGACACCGGGTTGCTCGCCCCCTGCGTCGACGATGTCAACGAGCCCAATGACGACATCCTCACGGCCATCGCCGCTGTTGATGGAGTCGACCTCGTCGTCTGCGATCAGAGCGACGACTACTGGGCCATCACCGTGCCAGATGGCGAGCTGCTCGACGTGACCGTCACCTTCGTCGACTCCATCGGCGACATCGACATCCAGCTCCAGGACGATCTGGGTACCACCCTCGACGGCTCCAGCGGTGTCGACGACGACGAGTTCGTGCAGTGGCTCAACACCACCGGCGCGCCCGTCACCGTCTACCTCCGTGTGTACCTGTTCAGCGGCAACCCCAACACCTACGACTGGACCTCCAACCTGACGGTCTGCGCCGACGACGCCAACGAGCCCAACGAGAGCATCGCCGACGCCGCTGCGGTCACCAACGCCGCTGGCCTGCAGCTCCTCGACTCCAACGAGGACTACTTCCAGTTCACCGTGCAGCCCTCCAACCTCCTCACCGTCGACGTGCTCTTCACCGACGCCCAGGGGGATATCAACCTCGAGCTCTTGGACGGGAACGGCACCGTCATCGACGCGTCCACCACCTTCGATCAGGACATCGAGACCGTCACGATGTACAACTCGGAGCTCAGCCCCGTCGACGTGTACGCCCGCGTCTTCTTCGACTCCTTCGGAGGGGGGATCTGCTCCGACTACGACCTCGCTTCGACCACGGATCTGCTCATCTGCAACGAGGACGCCAACGAGCCCAACGACACCCTCATCGACTCCACGCCCACCACGGGCGAGGCGGGCCTGGGCATCGTCCAGGGCGATGATGATTGGTGGGCCATCACCGTCGCCGCCGGCGATATCACCGAGATCCGGGTCGACTTCGACGACACCCTCATCGAGCTCGGCCTCGAGCTCCGCGACGGCAACGCCACGCTCCTCGACACCGGCACCACCCTGGCCTACGGCAACTTCACCGGAGCCGACCAGACCGTGTACGCCAAGGTCACCCTGCTCGATGGCATCTGCGGCGACTACGACCTGGTGCTGAACGACATCACCCCGGACTGCACCGCCGACGCCCACGAAGAAGACGATGATATCGCCAGCGCCGGCGCCGCGACGAACGGCTCCTACAATGTGGCGCCCGCCGACGACGACTTCTTCACCATCACGGTCGCAGATGCCCACGAACTCAACGTGCAGATCGACTACTTCGATGGCGTCTTCGGCGACCTCGATCTGGTGCTCTACGACGACACCGGTGCCGAGATCCAGACCGACGATCTGGCTCCACTCTCGGTCGGAGAGCTCAACGCCACCGGTGCAGACAAGGTGTATGTGGTCGGCGTTCAGAATGCCGCTGGTGGCGCAGCTTGTGTCCCCTACGACATCGTGTTCAACGACCTCGACTGCTCGATCAACGACGCCAACGAGCCCAACGAGGACCTCGTCACCGCCACCGCGCTCACCAGCGGGTCCGGCATCATCCTCGCAACCGACACGGACTTCTACAGCCTCGGTAGCGTAGGCGCCGGACAGACCGTTACCCTCAGCGTCAGCTTCGACAACGACCTCGGTGACCTCGACCTCCGACTCTGGGACTCCGCCGGGATCGAACTCGCGGGGACCAGCACCGCGAATGATGTCGAGGAGATCACCTGGGTCAACAACGGCGCCGCCGCGGTCGATGTGTACCTCGAGGTCTACCCCTGGGCGCTGACCGACGTGTGTGCCAACGCATACGACTTCACTTCCAGCATCCAGTAGAGCCCCGGCGTAGCGCCACCCGACCCGCCCACAGGCTCCTGTGCGGCGGGTCTCTTGCTCAGAATCACTCGCTCCTGGCGCAGTGCTCATGTATGCTCTAGATGTTGATCTTGACGATCCAATAGATGGAGCCCTCCCCATGCGCCTCGCCGCCACTTCCCGATGGACGCGTACCTCCCGCGCCCCCTCTCCCCAGAAGTCCCTTCCCCGGGGCAACCGCAACGCCACCGTCATCGCCATCGCTGCCCAGAAGGGCGGTGTGGGGAAGACCACCACCGCCGTCTCTCTCGCAGCCGCCTGGGCCCGTTTCCACGACAAGCGCGTCCTGGTCGTGGACCTCGATCCCCAGGGTCATGTGAACCTCTCTCTGCGGGAACAGATCGGGATCGGAGGGGGGCCACTCTCCGAGCTCCTCACCGATCCGACCAGCAACCTCGAAGTCGAGGAGATCCGCACCGGCACCCAGATCCCCGAGCTCTTCGTCACCCCTCCCGACCCCGAGCTGCTCCACGCCGAGGATGGGATGGCGCACCGAATCGGAAAGGAGCTCGTGCTGCGGCGCGCCCTGGAGATCACCCGCACTCACTACGATCTCATCGTGCTGGACTGTCCGCCGAATATGGGCACGCTCACGGTCAATGGCCTCGTCGCAGCAGACACGGTGCTCGTGCCCGCCCAAGCGAGCATGCTCGCCGTGTCGGGGATCGAGGGGCTGTTCCGCACCCTCGACCAGGTCGGCAGCCAGCTCAACCCCACCCTCGACCTGCTCGGTGTGGTGCTCACTCGGGTGGATGGCCGGACCCGGCGCAGCAATGAAGCGGTTCGCGAACTCGTGAAGTCCAGCTGGGGAGACGTGGTCCTGCCTGTGCACATCGGTGCGAACGACTCGCTCGCCCAGGCTCAGCTCGTCGGCCGCGACGTATTCTCCCACGCTCCCCGAAGCCGCGGAGCCGAGCAGTACCGCGAGCTCGCCGCCGATCTCCTCGACCGTCTACCCCACTGAACCCGATCCGAGACAGCGGGTGCCTCACGCTCGGGTGTAGGCTGCCCGTATCACCGAGGCTCCGATGTACACGACCCCCTTGCTGCTGCTCCTCTTTTCATCCCCCTCTGCCCTGGCAGCTCACGGATCTGGCGACACCTCCGCACCCGCACCCACGGGCGACACCGGCGCGACAGCGTCCGGCGACACCGCCACATCGGACACCGCAGCCGGAAACTCCGGCGACAGCGGAGCGGGGGGATCGGGCAACCCGGGCGGCTCTGGGAATAGTGGGCTGTTCGACTCCGGAGCCTCCGGAGACACCGGGTTCGCGGACACGGACACCGACACGGATGCGGACAGCGACACAGACACGGACGCAGACGCGGATTCAGACGCAGACACCGATGCGGACGCGGACACAGACGCGGACTCTGATACCGACGCAGACGCAGATACCGACGCAGACGCAGATTCCGATGCGGACGCGGACACAGACGCGGACGCAGACACAGACGCGGACGCGGACGCAGACACAGATGCAGACACGGACACAGGGGTGCCCATCCCGACAGCGGATACCGCAGAGTCCGACACAGACACCGATGCCGACACAGACACCGATGCCGATGCCGATGCCGACACCGATGCCGATGCCGATGCCGACATCGACACCGATACAGATTCCGACGTGTTCGAGACCGATAGCGATGCCGACGGTGCCTACGGAGGGGGCGGCTGCAAGTGCAGCTCCACCGGGGGCGCCTCCCTCCAGGGTGTGCTCGGAATCGCCCTCGGCGGCCTGATGCTTCGCCGCAGACGGTCGTGACACTCTGGGTCGTGCTGACAGCAGACGCCTCGAAGCCCCCAGATGCAGTCGCCCTGAGAGCCGCTTGGGAGGAGCTGGACCACTCCGCCTGGGTCCACCGACCTCTGATCACCGACAAGGAGTTCTCGCGGCTCGCAGAGGGGCGCACCGTACGCCGGAGAGAGCGACTGGACGGACCCGATCGCGTGCTCGCCGTCGCGTGGTCCCCCGCCCCCCGCGATGCAATCTGGTTGGCCATCCAGGATGAACAGCACTTCGAGGTCGTCAACGGCTACGTCGACGAGGACCTACCGGGAAGCAGCTTCTCCCAGCGCACCCTGTACCAGCGAATCAGCCTTCCATGGCCCTTCGCAGCCCGTCAATGGGTCGTGGACATCGCCAGCAACCGCGAACTTCTCGAGGCCACCTCCGGTCAGGTATGGGAACGCGCCTGGTCCAAATCCGAACGCCGCGGAGCCAAGGCGGAGGACCCCGAAGCGGTCTGGGTTCCCGAGATCGAAGGGGGCTGGACTCTCGTTGGCATGCCAGCTGGAAACCTGATCATCTATCACACGCGAGCATCCGTCGGCGGAAATATCCCCGACGAAGCGGGGACCCAGTGGGCGTTGATGACCATCTCGGGCATGGTCGAAGAGATGGACCGGCGAGCCCGAGAGGAGGTGGACGCCCACTACATCCAGGGGCACGAGCCGGTCGAGCGGCCCGATGGCACGATGATTCCCGTCCGAGAGCCCCCTATTCGGCCGACCACGCCCGCTCGATGAGGGCCTGGACCTCGGGTCGACTCAAACGGAAATCGCCCCGCGCGACCTCACCGGGGAACCACTTCCACAGAAAAACTCCACGAACCGCCGGCTCCTGGTGGATGCGCCTGAGCGCGACAGATAACGCCCTCTCCTGGACGGCCTCACCACCTCGGCCCGAGGCCCACGGTTCGTGCGCGGCCGTGGGACTGGCGTCGTAGCCGAGCTCGGTGAAGATCACCGGCTTACCGGTCCGCTCCGAGACCTGGCGAACCTTCGAAAGCACCCGGTCCCAGCCGGCCGAGAGCTGCTCTGTGGTGGGTGCTTGACCCCGAGGGACCTGCTGGGCGGTGACGAGAGGGAAGTAGGCCTGGATACCGATGGCATCGAGAGCATCCCAGAACGGGACATCGGCGTAGCGATCCCAGTTCGAGGCAAAGGTGAGATGGCCGGAATTGACCCGGCGCACCGACGCGATCACCTCGCGCCAGGCGGCCTCGTTGCCGGTGGTCTTGTCGAGCTCCGTGCCCACCACGAAGGCATCGGCGTCACTACAGGCAGCGGCGAGGCCGGTGATCCAGGCCTGGTATTCGCGAAAGAATCGCGCCTCGGCCTGGGGGTCGGGGAACTCGATCTCCCCTCGCCAGGAAAAGCCGCTGCCCCAGTGCGCCAGGTGAGGCTTGACCAAGACCTTGATGCCACGCTCATGAGCCGCTTCGATCGGAAAGAGGACCCAATCGGGTGGCTGGCTGGGGTCTCCCCAACCCACCACCGAGCCATCGCGACGGACCCGGGCGTAGGGGTGGTAGGCGATCCAGTTCACCCCGAGCTCGGCGAGCCGATCGAGGGTCCGCTCCATCTGTGGCGTCCCCCACTCCGGCCCATAGGTCGGCGTGGAGATGGTGACTCCGCGCACCTCGTCATGAGGGGCGGAACCGAGCGCGAGGCTGAGCAATATCCACAGCATAGAACGGCCGTATCTCGCTCAAGGGAGGGCGTAGGATCTGTCCAACATGGCACGATGATTGCAATCGCGAGCCTTCAGGAGGACGAATGGAACTCAGCCGTCAGACCCTTATCGAACGATACGGCGGGCCCGCTCCGCGCTACACCTCGTTCCCGACGGCCAACCACTTCTCCGACCTAGACCCCGCATCGGCCCAGGAGGCGCTGCGGCGATCCGGCCCAAAATTCCGGGTCTATGTCCATATTCCCTGGTGTAGGCAGCTGTGCTGGTACTGCGGCTGCAATACCGAGATTCGGCGGGATCATCGCGTCGGCGATGCCCACGTCGACGATGTATTGGCCGAGCTGGAGCTGCTCCGCCCCGACCTCCCCAACAATCCCAGCATCGAGGGCTTGAGCCTGGGCGGCGGCACACCGAACTTCCTCCAGCCGCCCGCCCTGCGCAAGCTGATCGAGGGCATCGAGAGCGTGTTTCCAAGCGGAGAGCGGCGCTACGCGACCGAGCTCGACCCCCGCACCGTCACCGATGAGCAGCTCGACACCTTCCACGAACTGGGCTTCCGGCGCTTCTCCCTCGGCGTGCAGACCCTCGACGAGGCCGTCCAACAAGCGGTGAATCGGGTGATGCCCCGCGAGCGTATCGGCGAGATCGCCCGACACATCCGGGCCAACGGCTCCGAAACCCTCAACTTCGATCTGATGGTCGGCCTGCCTCTGCAGACCCTCGAGACCCTCGACAAGACCATCGACACCGTGCTCGAGATCGCTCCGGACCGCTTGGCGGTGTTCCAATACGCACATATCCCGCGCCTACGCCCCTCTCAGAAGCTGCTGGAGCGCCACGGGCTGCCCGGTCCGATGGCCCGAGACGACCTCATGCAAAGAGCCGTGGAGAGGCTCTGTGCGGCGGGCTTCGTGCGGATCGGCTTCGATCACTTCGCACGCCCCGAGGATCCCCTGGCCATCGCCCTCGACGAGGGCCGCCTCGGTCGCGATTTCCAGGGGTTCTCCACCTCAGATCACCTCGACCTCATCGCACTCGGTCCCAGCGCCATCGGCCGCCTCAACGACACCTTCACCCAGAACCTCCGTGACTCCAAGGCCTGGGCCCTGTCCGTCCGGGCCGGCAAGCTCCCCGTATTCCGCGGCTGGAAGCTCTCCGATCGAGACCACCGCTACGCCCGCTTCATCCGCGCGCTCATGTGCCAGAGTCGGGCACGATGGGGGGCCGACGGCCTCGAGCGCTCGGAGGTCGAGAGCCGCCTCCCCGCCCTCGATCGATTCATCGAAGACGGACTCGTCCAAGCCGATGAGGTCGGGATCGAGGTTCTTCCCAATGGGTTCGACTTCATCCGCCAGATCGCGGCCGTCTTCGATCCCTATCTCCACGATCCCGACGCCCACGCGTCCGTTGCTTGATTTCACACATAGGAGTTGTGGGATATGACACCTCGTATTCGAGAGGACAATGCCTTGAAGCCCACCATCGTCGTCTGTGACGACGAAGAGCTGATCCGTTGGTCGCTGACCGCACACCTCGAATCCGAGGGCTACGTCGCCATCGCTACAGAGAATGGCCAGCAAGCCTTGGCTGCCGTAGCCGAGCATGGCGCAGACCTCTTGCTGACCGACCTCAAGATGCCCGTGATGGACGGCCTCACCACCATCCGGGAGCTGCGGCGCAGCGGCAGCACCATCCCGGTGCTGGTTCTCACCGCCCACGGAGCGGTCGACACCGCTGTCGAGGCCACCCGACTCGGGGCGTCCGGCTATCTCCAGAAGCCCTTCGATGTACGCGAGGTCACCCTCGCCATCGAGAACGCTCTGGAGACCGACAAGCTCCGCCACGAGGTCCACTACCTCCGCAACCAGGCCAGTCAGGGGTATGGCGAGTTCATCGGCGCCGCGCCGGTGCTCGAGCCCCTGTTCGAGACCCTGCGACGCCTCGAGACCGTCGACGCCCCCACGGTGCTCCTCACCGGTGAGAGCGGCACGGGCAAGGATGTGCTCGCGCGGGCCATCCACCTCCGTGGGCCTCGCTCCGATCGTCCATTCGTGGCCGTGGACTGCGCATCCTTGCCCGACAACCTCATCGAGAGCGAGCTCTTCGGCCACGAGCGCGGGGCGTTCACCGATGCCAAGACCACCAAGCGGGGTCTGTTCGAGATCGCCGACAACGGCATCGCCTTCCTCGACGAGATCGGCGAGATCCCCATGCAGACCCAGAGCAAGCTGCTCCGGGCTCTCGAAGAGCGCACCTTCAAGCGCGTAGGCGGGGTGAAGCGCACCTCTCTGGATGTGGGCATCATCGCCGCCACCAACCGCGACCTCAAGGCCGAGGTCGAGGCCGGGCGCTTTCGCGAGGACCTCTACTTCCGCCTCAACGTCATCGCGATGAAGATCCCCGCCCTGCGAGACCGCCGCAGCGACATCCCGCTGCTGGTCGAGAAATTCCTCGATACCTTCAACAGGCGCTTCAACCGAAAACTCGAGGGTATCGACGGCGAGGCGATGGAGCGACTTCAGGCCTACAACTGGCCGGGCAATGTCCGCGAGCTCCGAAACGTGCTCGAGAGGCTGGTCCTGCTCGCACCCGAGGAAATCGTCCGGGTCCAGCACCTACCCGCCGAGATCCAGTTCGCAAAGTCGGGCACGAAGGTCTCGGAGACCTGCCCATTTGTGCTCCCCGAAGAGGGCGTCGACCTCGAGGCCGTCGAGCGGGGCCTCATCGTCCAGGCCCTCGAGCGCACGCAGTTCAATCAGTCCGCCAGCGCTCGCTTGCTGGGGATCAGCCGCTACGCACTGCGCTACCGCATGGAGAAGTACGAGCTCAAGACCTGAGCGACAGCTCGAAGCAAGCCCCGCACAGCGGCCCCTCGGCAAGTCGGAGGTCTCCGGACATCGCGTGGGCGGACCGGGAGCTGATCGCCAGGCCCAGACCGGTTCCGCGGGTCTTGGTGGTGACGAAGGGCTCGAAGATCTCCGCACGCTTGGTCGGAGGAATCCCGGGCCCACTGTCCGAGACCCGCAGCACTCCATCCGCGACGAGCACCTTTACCTTTCCGTCGTTCTCGACCGCATCGACAGCATTCCGGACGAGGTTGTGGAGGATCTGCCGGACCAGATTCGGGTCCGCCTGGGCGGTGCCGCTGCCATTCACATCGATCTCGACCTGAGGATGGTCCGCCTCGATCAGCTCGACCACCTCGCGAGCTACGTGGCCGATGTCCACGACAGACAGGGTTGCGGAGCCAGGCCGAGCGAAGGCCAGCAGGTCGGTGACGAGGGTGTTGAGCCTACGGATCTCTCGATCGACCTTGGTGAGAATGGAATGATGCGAGGTGCCCTCGTCCATGGTCCGGGTGATGACCTGGATCGCGCCGCTGATCCCAGCCAGGGGGTTGCGAAGCTCATGCGCTACGGCCGCCGACAGAGCTCCAAGCTGGGCGAGGGCCTCGGAGCGTCGGAGCCGCGACTCCATCTCTACCGCATCGGTGAGCTCCTCGATCTGCATCAACAGGCTGGCCAGAGAATGGCGTAACGGCACCAGATGAATCCGGAAGGAGCGCACCCTGTGCTCGCCGACCACATCTACGCGCGGGAGGTTCACTTCTCGCCGCCTCTCGAGGGACCGCTGGACGTGCCGTTTCAGGGAAGCGGCCTCTACCAAGCCCTCTGGCAAGGCTTCGGGCCAGGGCCGCCCGATGATCTTGTGGCCGGTCATCAGCTCGGTGGTCGCGCGAGTCGCCGACCGGATCAACCCGTCCTCGTCGATGAGCAGGACCGATAGACGCAGGTGCTCGGCCAGCAAGCTCTGGAGCGTGCGGATCTGCATCTCCTCGCGACTGGACACATAGGTGCCCATCATCAAGGTGAGGTCGAGGGTGCACACCTTCTCGAGGCTCTGGAGAGTGGGCCACGGGTCGTCGAGGGCCTCACAGAGCAGGTCGGACACCTCGGATTTCACCAGATGCATGGCGGTGAACATATACTGATCGGGAAGACCGACCTCGACGTGCCGACGCCCGATCGCCCTGCGACGATCCGAGTAGTCTCGGTCATGAGGCCCCTGCAGTAGCTCACGGAGCCACACCGTGAGGGTCTTCTTGAGACGGACGATCTGCTCGGGCCCCTCGAGCACCGCCCTGGAGTCGGGGTGCTCGAGGATCTCCGCGTAGAACAGATCGATGATGGCGGGGATGTGCGGCTCGACCACGGGGAGGACCGCAGCGAGCCTCTCCCCATCGGCGGGTGTGTAGCGAAGCCACGACTTGAGCTCGTCTAGTTTGGAGTCGAGGTAGGGCATGGGTTCAGTCATCCTGGAGGATGCGGGTCGGGGGGTCGTCGAGGTCCTCGAACTGCCCATCGCGAGCGGCCAGCACGAACAACACGGCGAAGAAGCCCCCAAGGGTGACGGCGATGGGAATCAGGATCAGGAGGATGTCCATGACCTCTCCAGTGCAACAAGACGACGGTCGACGCTGAACGCACCGTAGACGATCCACGCGCTCGACAGGGGCATGAGGATGGCCGCCACCAGCGGGTTGATTAGCCCGAGCACGGCCGCGGTCACCGCCGCGGTGTTGTATACAAGCGCGCGGATGAGGTTGTGGCGCACCACCAACCTGGTTGCCCGAGCACCGGCGACCGCCGCAACCACAGGGCGCAGCGCGTGCTGGGTGACCACTCCATCTGCCACGAGCAGACTGCTGGTGACGCCCGAGTGCATCGCCAGGCCCACATCCGCTACCGCCAACGCAGCCCCATCATTGAGCCCATCGCCAACGAATGCCACCGCCCCCGTCATGTCCTGGATGCGGTGTGCTTTGTCCTCGGGTGCCAGGCCACCTTCATGGTGATCGACACCTACCACCGCCGCGATACGGCCGGTGACCTCGGGATGGTCCCCTGAGAGGAGCACCGTCCGGAGGCCAGCGCGCCTCAGCATGGCGATCGCCCCGCGGGCATCTTCCCGCGGCTGATCCCCCAAGCGGATCAGACCGACTGGCCGGCCCGCTTCTTCGAGCATCACCGCACCCGGACCGCCCCCGCGCAGAACGAGTGAGCGCCCGGAGACCACGCCCCGGATCCCCACACCCGGGACCTCGGACACGTCCTCGGGGATGGGCAGCGGGAGCCCGCGCTTGTCACACTCTGCCAACAGGGCCCGAGCGATGGGGTGCTGACTGGACCTCTCCAGACCTGCCGCGAGCTGGAGGACCTCGTCGGAGGCCGCCAATACCACCGGGCGGCCCCCAGTGACCGTGCCCGTCTTGTCCATCGCCAGGGTCTGCACTTCTGCCAGGGCCAACAGCCGCGCCCCATCGCGCAGCACCACACCACGTCGAGCCACCGCCCCCAGTCCAGAGGCGACCGCGAGGGGTACAGAGAGCCCGAGGGCGCATGGGCACGCGACGACCAGCACGGCCACAGCGACCTCGATTCCCCGGGCGGGACCTGCGATGACCGTCCACACCCACCCGGCGATCAGCGCGATTCCCACCGTCGCGACGGTAAAGATGGGTGCCAGTCGGTCCGCCGGGTTGGGGGGCAGCGGACGAGCGGTGGCGTCGCGGACTGCCTCGGCCATTCGCATCGCGACCGTCTGGGCGCCGACACGACTCACGCGGAGGCCCACCGCACCGGACACGATCGAGGCTCCCGCCACGAGCTCCGTGCCCTCGGCTGCGCTCACGGGGTCCGTCTCACCGGTCACCAGGGCCATCTGGACTTCGGCGCGCCCGTCGATCACCGAACCATCCGCCGGGACCTCCTCTCCAGCGCCAATCTCCACCACATCGCCCGGCTGGAGCGCCTCGATGGGGACCTCCTCTATACCCGCCCCGACTCGGCGGCGCGCATTGACTGGGAGCGCCGCTGCGATGGCCGCGCTGGCCTCGGCGGCAGCGCGTCGACCCCGGCGCTCGAGTACCCGCCCGACGAGCAGCAAGGTGACGAGCATTCCCAGGCTGTCCAGATAGCCTTCGAAGCCAAGCACGGTGCGCACCAGCCCGTGGCCGTAGAGCACGGTGACCGCGAGCGCGATGGGAACATCCATTCCAATCGCGCCGACCCGCAGCCCCCGCACAGCCCCCTGAAAGAATGGGGCCGCTGCGTAGATCGCGACCGGGGTCGCCAGCACCAGGGCACCCCACCGGAACAGCTCCTGGAAGCGGGGCTCCATTCCGTCGGCCCAGCCTGCGTATAAACCCGCCGAGAGCAGCATCAGGTTGGCGGTACAGAAGGCCGCGACCCCGAGCCGCTCCAGCAGATCATCGGGGGGAGCCGGGGCGTCGACGGGCCGGGGCGAGTACCCCACCGAGGCGACGATCTGGGCCAGAGCCCGCACATCGGTGCGGTCGGGATCGAAGACCACCCGTGTCCGCCCGTTGGCGTACGAGACCGTCGCATTGTCGACCCCATCTGCTCGCTCCAGTAGCCTCTCCACCACCCAGGTACAGGAGGCACAGCGAAGCCCGTCCACCACCATGGACACCTCGCAGTTCCCGCCGGAGATCGGGTGGGTCTCCACACGCTCCCAGGCCCCCTTGAGCTCCTCCGGACGGCTCCCTGCGACCGAACGCCGCGAATAGTAGGCCTCCAAGCCCGCATCCTGCACCAGAGCGTAAGCGACCTCGCAGCCCGAGCAACAGAAGCTGTCCGTGTCGGAGAGCACCGCAGCATCGCAGTGGGGACAGCGGGCCTCTGCGCGATGCCTCTCCACGATCTAGCGCCGGACGGCGTGGGTGTAGCCGGGGTCGACCACAGGAGCCGTATGGATGGCCTGGTAGATGAAGAAGCCGTTCCACAGGACCATGATGCCAAGGCCAACCGCGATTCCAAGCGGGAACCACAGCCCCTTTTCGGTGAAGGTCTGGGGTTCGTCGGTCATCCGTGTCCTCCTGGCGAGGGGCCCTTGAAGGTGGTGTAGACGGTGCGGTCCAGCCCATTGCTGTGAACAGAGATGGTGATCTTGGTGGTGTTCACCGCGCTATCGACGGGCACACGGACCACCAGCGGAACCGTGCGATCCTCGCCGGCCTCGAGGATCAGGGGCGGCATCGAGACCCGTACCCCCTCCAGCCCCTCTACCCCCACCGCGAACGCATGCTGCGCAGAGGGGTCATTGTTGACCACCCGCAGCAGATAGGTGTTGCGAACGAACCCATCGGCATCGACCTGATACAGCGTTCCGGGACTGCGATTGACGGAGACTTCGAGGGGGTTGTGGAACAGGATAGACCCCACCAAGACCGCCGCGAGGCCCGTTATCAGCGCACCATAGATCACCGTCCGAGGGCGAGCCACACGCGTCGGGCGTCCTTCATCCGCAGCCAGGGTGGTGTAGCGGACCAATGTGGGCTGGCCGAGGTTGTCCATCACATCGGTGCAGGCGTCGATGCAGCGAGCACACTGGATGCACTCGAGCTGGAATCCGTCGCGGATGTCGATGCCCATCGGGCAGACGGTGACGCACTTCTTGCAATCGATACAGTTCCCCGCCGCCGCAGCCTTCTTGCCCTTACCGATCTCCACATTCGGGTTGAAGCCGACCGTGAGGCTGTCGGCATCGGTGAGCGCACTCTGAAAGCGCGCGTAGGGACACAGATAGATGCACAGCTGCTCTCGGAACCATAGCCAGTCCGCCAGCATGCCCACGGTGAAGATCCCGACCATCGTGTAGTCGACCGGCCCGGCCTGCCCGAGCCAGATCGCGGGGGCCCCGGCGAAGTAAGACATCAGAGTCATCGAAAGTGCAACAGCGAGCACGGTCAGGATGACCACTTTTGAGACCTTGCGGCCGATCTTATCCGCCGTCCACGGACCTTGATCCCGACGCCAACGAGCCGGCCCATCCCCCTCGACCAGGGCCTCGACCCGACGCACCCACTCCTCGAGGAACACGGTCTGAGGGCAGAAATACCCGCACCAGAGCCGGCCGAAGAGCGCGCTCACGAAGAATAGCAGGAAGGCTGCGAGCAGCCCGCCGAGGGCGAGAAGGAAGCCATCCGAGGCGGTGAATATCTGACCAGCCAGGTACAAACGCCTGGCAGGCAGGTCGACCCGGACGAGTGGGTTCCCCCCGAGGGAGAGCCACGGGAGGAGGAACATTCCCCCGATGAGCAGGCGCCCACTCCACCGGTGAACGACCTGAAACCGGCCCGCGATATTCCGGGTGTAGACCCACTTTCTAGTCCCGCTGAACAGACTCATGGGCTCCCCCACCTGACGGAACGCCCTACAGCGCCCCTGTGGATTTCATGTGCACGAAGCGTGCCACCAGATCGATCTTCTCATCGCCGAGGATGGGCCCCCAGCTCGTCATACCCTTCTCGGGTACTCCGTTGGTGATCGTGAGCTTGATCTGTTCCAATTCGCCGCCGTGAATCCACTCTGAATCGATCAGACTCGGACCCACGAGCCCCTTCATGTCGAGCCCATGACAGGCTGAACAGTTGGTCTTGTAGATCTCTGCCCCATCGACATCGGGGGTCCCCGAACCCTCCGCTGCAACCCCATCTGTCGGGGGCTGTTCGACTTCAGGCGCCGGAGCCTTCGACGGAGCCGAGCCCTTCTTGCTGACGACAAAGGAGGCCACCGCGGCCACCTTCTTGGGGCCCAAGATCGCGCCCCAGGCTGGCATGCCCTTGGCAGCCACCCCGTCGGTGATGGTGGCCAGCACCTGGTCGGGCTCCCCGCCGTGGATCCACTCCGCATCGGTGAGATTCGGTCCGATTCCGCCCGACAGGTCCGCGTTGTGACAGCTCGCGCAGGACTGGGCGAAGATTCCCTTCCCCTCTGCGATGGTCGCATCATCCATCACCAGCGTGGTGGGCCCCTCGGGGGTAGGCCAGCGCTGCTCCGCCGCCGTCATCTCCGCGACATACTGGGCCTCCTGAGAGGTCTGGGCGATGAAGTGGTAGTTGACGCCGTAGGCCACGCCCCCGATGGTGGTCAGGACGAACAGCCCCACCCACCAATCCGGCAACGGGTTGTCGTACTCCTCGATGCCATCGGCGTCGGCGCCATGACCGAGAATCTCGTTGGTTTCCTTGGCCATCTCAGTCCTCCTCGAGTGGTAGCCGAGCAGCGGCTTCGAGCATCTCGCGGCGCGACGGCCACCAGGTCCAGACGATCCAAGCCGTCATGATGCCCATGAATACGATGGTCATGGCGCCCATGACCCAGCCCAGGCCCGCTATGGCGGCCCCTTCCTTGAGCACGGTCATGGCGCTTCTCTCTTGGCCACAGGGCCCTTCGGGATGTCCGTCCCCAGACGCTGCAGATAAGCCGTGAGCGCTACGATTTCATCGTCCCACTCGGCCTCGATTCCCGTCTGCGCCATGCTGTCCACGATCTTCTGCCCCTGCTTCTTGAGATTGCCCTCCACATTGGAGAGCTCCTCGTCGGTGTAGGGGGTTCCCACGCGGGAGAGAGCGACTACAGAGGCCTCGATATCGGCCGGGTCGATCTTCCACTCCAGCAACCACTTGTAGGACGGCATGACGCTGCCTGGAGTGGTGCTTCGGGGGTCTTTCATATGCTCATAGTGCCAGGCATCCGGATACTTTCCCCCGACCCGGTGTAGATCGGGACCGATGCGACGCGAGCCCAGCAAGAACGGCCGGTCCCAGCTGTACTCGACCGCGTGAGACCACTCGCCATACCGGAGGGTCTCGTCGCGGAAGGGACGAACCATCTGGGAGTGGCAGTTCATGCAGCCCTCCCGAACGTAGATATCGCGACCCGCTACCTCGAGAGCGGTGTACGGATCGGGCACGAACTGACTGTCGTGTCCCGCTCCGACCGTAAACATCGGGACGATCTCGACGAGTCCGCCGATAGAGATGCACACTGTGGTGAGTGCTGCGAAGAGTGCTGAGCGGTGCTCGAGCACCCGACGGTGCCAATGATCAGCCATGGTTCACCTCCTCACTTGGCCGGAACGGGTTGGGGATTGATTTCGGGCTGGGTGTAGACGGTCATGGTGAAGTTGAAGGCCATCATGAACACACCGATGAGGTACAGAGTCCCGCCGAGAAGACGGACCCAGTAGAAGGGCTGCATCTGCGCGACGATGTCGACGAACATCGGGTACTGCAGCTGGCCACTGGAGTCGATGGCCCGCCACATCAGCCCCTCGGTGAGGCCTGCGCCCCACATGGAGACGGTGTAGAGCACCACGCCGATGGTCGCGAGCCAGAAGTGCGCGCTGGCCATGGGCGTGCTGTACAGCTCGCGCTTCCACAGCCGTGGGACCAGCCAGTACATGATTCCGAAGCCCATCATGCCAACCCAACCCAGTGCGCCGGAGTGCACATGGCCCACGACCCAGTTGGTGTAGTGGGAGAGCGCACTCACGGCTCGAATCGACATCATCGGGCCCTCGAAGGTGGACATGCCGTAGAAGCTCACCGCCACGGTCATGAACTTGAGCACCGGATCGGTGCGGACCTTGTGCCAAGCGCCCCGGAGCGTGAGCAGCCCGTTGAGCATGCCGCCCCAGCTGGGAGCGAGGAGCATCACCGAGAACACCATGCCGACCGTCTGAGCCCAGTCTGGGAGAGCCGAGTACAGCAGGTGATGGGGACCTGCCCAGATGTACAAGAACACCAGAGCCCAGAAGTGCACGATGGACAGCCGATAGCTGTACACCGGCCGCTCTGCTGCCCGCGGCAGGAAATAGTACATCAAGCCGAGGATGGGCGTGGTGAGCAGGAAGCCCACCGCATTATGCCCATACCACCACTGGATCAGCGCGTCCGTCATGCCGGCATAGACCGGGTAGCTGCGGGTCAGCGTAGCCGGGATGACCAGGTTGTTGACGATGTGCAGGATGGGGATGGTGATGACGAAGCTGATGTAGAACCACAGTGCCACATACAGGTGCTTGACCTTGCGGGTGGCGATGGTCATCGCGAAGTTGATGGCGAAGGCCACGAACACCACCGCGATGACCAGGTCGATCGGCCAGATCATCTCGGCATATTCCTTCGCCTGTGTCATCCCCAGCGGGATGGTCACGACGACCGAGACCAGCATCGCCTGCCAACCCCAGAAATGGAAATAGGTGAGTCCCTTGCTCCATAGTGGCGTCTTGAGAAGCCGCTGCATGGAGTAGTAGATGCCGCCGAACACGAAGTTGCCCGTGAAGGCAAAGATCACGCCATTGGTGTGGACTGGGCGCAGCCGCCCAAAGGTGAGCTCCGGGATTCCCATGCTCGCTGGCCACCAAGCCAGCTGAAGCGCCAGGAAGAACCCGATGCTCATGGCCGCGATGGCCCAGAAGACCGTAGCGACTACGAAATACTTGACGACCCGGTCGTCGTAGTCGACGGCTCTCTCGGGTAGTGTGGTGGGTGACATCCAACCTCCTCCAGACGCCGTGCTGCAAGATTCGTGCCATCCCAATGAATAGGTCAGAGCAGGTCCTCAGCAGCGATCTGTGCCATAGAGCACATGCGGATCGGGGGAAACAACACACTCACAGGAACCCGATCCCGCAGCCAGCCCGACTCCGCTTATGGCATGAACATTGCTAGGACCGTCGCTGGGAGGTATGCGTGAGCCCTGATCTCGCACGATCACTGTTGGATCTGATCATCAGCCAGCTCGAGCATCTGGAGGCTCGGGCCGGACGTCGTGCGGTGAGGGTATCGGTGTCGGTATCTCCGCAGATCGATCTCGAACGCGTGAGATCTCTGCTCACCGAGGCGCTCTCCCACGGCCGTACCGAGCCTCCCGACCTCGAGCTCCTGGTGGCCGATGGCCGGCCACGGCTGCTCACAGTCGACTTCGAGATGAAGGAGTCCGATTGACCTCCGCCGCCATCGCCGTGGTGGTCGCCGCGGCTGCGGGAACCCCCCACTGCCTGGGCATGTGCGGATCCCTCGCGGCCGCCGGCAGCGCGAACGGAGGCTGGCTTCCGTACCAAGCGGGGCGCATCTCCGTGTACATGGCGCTCGGGGCACTGGCGGGGGCTTTTGGTTCGGCCATTCCGGGTCCACCATGGCTCAGCACGGTCATCTCGGCCGCACTGCTCATCGGCTTCGCAGCAGCGCTCGCCGGATTCATTCCCGAGCCAAAAATCGGTGTTCCAGGCCTGGTCAAGGCGGGCTCTCGCTTCGCCAAGGCCAAGGGTCCGCTCGCTCGGTTTGGATTTGGCGCGGTCAACGGGCTACTGCCATGTGGTCTGCTCTACGCCACGCTAGCGGTGCCGGTCTCTACAGGCAGTGCCGCAGCAGGCGCCACTCTCATGGCGCTGTTCGGCATCATCACTGCTATTCCCCTCACCGCGGCGGCCTTTGGGCTACGCGCCCTTCTCCATGGGCGTCGGACTCGCCTGATCATGGCGGGCGTTGTGCTTCTCACCGGCCTTTCCAGCCTCGCATCCCGGGGCGGCTGGCTCACGGAGGAACCCGAGGCATGTCATCACAGTCCATGAGGTCCGGCTCCGAACTTGTTCGGGCCACCTTCCCCTACGCCGTCGAAGACCGCCGCCGCACCTGGTTCGAAACCCTCCTCACGCTCAGCCTCATCGCTGGGTCCGAGGGCATGGCTCTGCTGGGGCCTCTGTGGCTCAAGCCCATCGGCACCGTGCTCACAGCACTGCTCACCGTGCGGATCTTCATCATCTTCCACGACGCCATGCATGGCGCGGTGTTCAAGGGCTCGCGGCTGGGCCAGCTCATCATGTCCGCGGTCGGTATCCTCACCCTCTCTCCGCGGTCGGTTTGGACCGAGACCCACGACTACCACCATCGCAACAACTGCAAGCTACCCGGCACCGCAATCGGTAGCTTTCCCGTGGTCACGACACGCCACTGGCGACGGATGTCCGACAAGGACAAGCGCTTCTACAAGTTCATTCGCCACCCCTTCACCATCACCTTCGGCTACTTCTTCATCTTCCTGGCCGGAATGTGCGGCGCCGCCTTCCTCCGCGATCCCAAGCAGCACTGGGCCTGTGGTGTCGCCCCCATCGTGCACTTCAGCCTCGCCGGGTTGGTCGGCCTCACCCTTGGATGGACCAGCGCATTCGCCGGTGTCATCGCCCCGCTGTTCATCTCCTGTGCGCTCGGCGGCTACCTGTTCTACGCTCAGCACAACTACCCAGGCGTGGTGTTCCAGAAGCGCACAGAGTGGAGCTACCACGAGGCCGCGCTCGCCAGCTCGTCCTACTTCAAGATGCCCCGTATCCTCCACTTCTTCACGGGGAATATCGGGTTCCATCACGTCCACCACCTCAACCACAAGATCCCGTTCTACCGCCTGGAGGAGACCATGAAGGCCCTCCCAGAGCTGCAGAACCCAGGCGTGACCAGCTGGTCGCCCTCCGACATCGCAGCGGCGCTACAGCTCAAGCTCTGGGATCCCTCGAAGGGAGAGATGGTGGGCTTTCCCTGACGACTACGGCAGGGTGACCGCATCGCCTTCGACCGAGAGCCAGAAGGCTTCCGAGAAGGGCCGCCGTGACCGGGAGCGCACATCGAGCAGGGTGCCCGCGGGTAGTGTGCACACGATTTCCTCGTCGCCGATCTTCTTGACGACCTCGGTGGCTTCGTCCAGCTCATAGGGGTCTGGGATCGAGGTGAGCGAGGGCAGGACGCCGCGGATCCAACCGACCCTCTCCTCGCCGCCCAGCTCACAGTCGGTCCCCCCGCTCATCCGCGATGAGACCGTCCAGAATGCCGCTCCGAGCACCCCGACCCCCGTGAGAGCCCCCAAGACCAGGACAGCCCCGAGGCCCACACCCAGTGCCGGCAGCAGACCGGTTCGTGAGACCGCGGCGGATGAAGGCGACGGATCCTCAGCGAGCGGTTCCCTCTCCGGGGACTCCAGCGCATCGAGTAGGGAGCGGGCATCCGCATAGCGAGCCTCGGCAGAGGTAGCCAGAGCGCGCTCTGCTACGTGGTGCAGCGGATCCTCCGGGGGAAGCCCCGTGTGCTCTCCCGCGGCGACCTGAGCGAAGACATCGAGCACCGAGCCCCCATCGAAGGCCTCGTGCCCCGTGAGCAGCCACACCAAGATGCACCCGAGGCTGTAGACATCGGCCCGAGCGTCGACTCCGGCCGCGCTCTCGATCTGCTCCGGCGCCATATAGCCGGGGGTGCCCATCGGCATTCCACGCCGGGTCCTCGGACCATCGTGGGGTTGCTCTCCAACCACGGCCTTCACCAACCCGAAGTCAGCCACCTTGGGGATGACCCGCTCGCCCAGCCGCTTGATCAGCACATTTGCGGGCTTGAGGTCCCGATGGATCCATCCACGTTCATGGGCCGTCGCGACCGCATCACACACGTCCCGGAAGGCGGCGAGGCGCGCCTCCCGTGGTGGAGACTCCGCCTCTACCCACTCGTCGATGGTGCCGCCGTCGACATACTCCATCACCAGGCCCGGCAGCCCTTCGACCTCCACAACATCGGTGACCACGAGGGCATTGGGGTGGTCGAGCCCAGCCTGCACCCGGCCCTCGGCCAGCAAGCGCTCGGTGATGCCTCGACCCTCGACGTGCAGTACCTTGAGCGCATGGAGCGAGCCCAGCGTCTGATGCCGCACCTGATAGACCGTCGCCATGCCCCCCTCGCCGAGCACGGACTCGACGATATATCGGTCGATGATCTGGCCGGCAGTGAGCGTCATTCACCTCGTGGGTAACCGACCCGATCCCTACTCCGCCCGATCTACCACGTAGAAGTCGACGCGGCGGTTCTCGGTCCACGCCTGCTCGGTGTTGCTGGGGTTGATGGGACGGGTCTCGCCATAGCCGTCCGACTCCAGCCGCTCCGCCGCCACGTCCTTTCCGATCAGATACGCCACCACCGCGGATGCCCGGCGCTTGGAGAGCTTCAGGTTGTAGGAAGCCGAACCTCGGCTATCGGTGTGGCCCTCGATCCGGATCCGGCTGAGCTCCGGGTGCTCCACCAGGATCTGGGCGACCTCGTCGAGAAGCGCGAAGGACTCGGCCTTGATCACCGCCTTGCCGGTCTCGAAGTACACCGACTCCTGGATGTCGATCACATCCTCGACGATCTCGACTTTGGCCACGGCGAGCTGGAAGTTCAGCACTTCTTCCGAGCCCTCTTCGACCACCACCTCACGAGTCTGCGGCCTGTACCCCTCTGCTTCGGCGCGGATGGTGTAGGTGCCCGGCTGTATATCGACAGCCACACCCACGACGACCGGCGGCCCGTCCAGCTGTTGCGCAGTCCAGGTCGCCCCCCTGATGATCTCTCCTTCGGGGCCCGAGATCCAGGCGGCCAGCGTGGTGACGAACTCCATCGGCTCGAGCAACAGCACGACCTCGTTGGGCTCGCCATCCGTGATCCCCACGGTCATCGGCTCGCCCGCCTGGTAGCGCGGAGCGGACGCAACGAAGGTGTACGCCCCCGGCTCCAGCCGCAGATCCCCGCCGCTGTTCCCGCTGGAATCGACCGGCCCGGTCACCGTCCAGGTGGCCTCTTCGAGCGGCTGGCCCTCCATATCGCGCACCGCGACCCGGACCTCGGTGGGCTCTGGGCAACCGTCTTCGTCGAGGAAGCCGTCGAGGTCTTCCCGTTCTGTGGGGCACATATCGAGCTCGTCCACCAGCCCATCCCCGTCGGTGTCCAGCGCCGTAGATGGCGACCAGCTGAGACCGGCTATCAGGCGAAGTCGTGGAGCACCGAAGCCCCGGCTGAGCCCCGTACCTACGCCCCCTCGGAGCACCAGCTCGCCGATCCGGCCATACCCACCGAGGATCCCCTCGGCCGGTGTCGTGACCGCCGAGATCTGGGCGTAGTTGAGCCCGGTTCCGATATCCAGGCTGAGCCCTGCGTCCTCCGTCAGAGCGTAGCCCCCGCCGAGACGAAACACCAAGCGGTCATCCCAAACGAAGTTCTCGAGCTCTGCACGGGGAATTCCCCGGGTTCCCACGTTTGCCGCCAGCCGCAGATCTCCGAAGTCGCGATCGACGATGGCCTCGAGGTCGTAGCCGAAGCCACGATTGCCCAGCGCACCCTGGACCGTCGCGGTGGGCACCGTGAGCCGCGCCGCCAGCGCAAGCCCTACCGGCGCATCCTGGCGCTCTAGAAGGGAGCCCCGCACATCGAGCGCCATATCTCCGAGCCCGGTCTCACCACCCGCTACCCCGCCGGTGCGCAGATACAGCGGCACGTCGACGCCCAAGCGCACCCTGCCCACCGTGTACGCGCCGAGCAGCGAGAGCTGTGCGATGTCGCGGACCACATCGACCGCCTCTCCATCCCCTGTGCGGTACAGGACCGGACGATTGGCGTAGTGCAGCAGCGTCCGCACCTGAGCCTGCCGGTCCTCGGCACGGGTGGTGTCGTCGGTCCACAGCGTGCGCTCCCCGTCAATGGTGGGACGGAACAGCTGGGCGTTGGCGCGTGGGCTCTCTCCGTCCACGGCCTCCTGAGCGAACACGACCCCCACGAGAATGGCGAGCACACGACCTCCTGCGGGAGCACAGTAGACCGGTTGGCCACGGAGAGCGAACCCCCCGAAGCCGAATCAGTGGTGGAGTACTCCGAGTAGCCCCATCTCCTCGTCCACGCGGGCCCACGCGAGCACCGCCTCGGGATCCCGGGCATCGACATAGTCCGGAAGCCGACCGACACTGACCGAGCGAATGCGCAACGCGGTCTCGAGGCGACGCAGCTCGAGCTCCCCCTCCTTGAGCCGGATCAGGGCCCGTGCGTTCCATGCAAGTAGCGGCAACCCCAGTAATACCGCCAATGGAATCGCGACTATCGAGGACATGCCTACAAAGATCGAGAGAATCGTGAACGCATCGGACACCGGACCACCCCGCAGATCGAGTCGAGTGGGATACGCTGCGGGACCGGAGAGAATTTCATGAGCGACCACACAGAGCTGATCACCCGTTTCTACCAGGCATTCGCAGAGCGAGATGGTGAGGCGATGGCAGCCTGTTACCACCCGGAAGCCACCTTCTCCGACCCCGTATTCCCCTCACTCCACGGGAGAGAGCCTGGCGGGATGTGGCGAATGCTCACCGCGCGCGCGAGCGACCTCGAGATTCGCTTCTCCGATGTCTCATCCGACGGGGACTCCGGAACCGCCCACTGGGATGCCGACTACACCTTCGCCGCCACCGGTCGGTACGTGAAGAACTCCATCGACGCGAAGTTCACCTTCAAGGACGGACTGATCCACACCCACGTCGACGACTTCGACTTCTGGTCGTGGAGCCGCCAGGCGCTCGGCGTTCCCGGGGTCCTGCTCGGCTGGACCCCCATCCTCAAGAACAAGGTCCAGGGTCAGGCCAGCGCCCAGCTCCAGAAGTTCATGGCCAAGCACGGCTGAGCGGTCAGCCTCACTCCTCTGCCGAGACCGTCAGGCCGAGCCGGTCGCGCTCGGTGCGGCACCAAAACTGGACCATGCCGTAGAAGTGGTCCGTGAACTGCTTGATCTCGTGAGGCGGGTAGAGCGAACGGACCTTGGCCTCGACCACATCGTAGAATTCGTCGCTCGAGAAGTATTCGAGTGCGATCCGGTCGAGGTCGCCGAGGTGCTCTACGCAGAACGCATTGAAGGCGTCGGTGTCGAAGTGCTCTCGCGCGATGGCATCGTAGCGCTCCAGGTTCTCGAGGAAGGGTGCGTCGGGGTCGTGGGCATCGAAGAACTTCTGCCAGTCGGCGTTGAGGCGCATGGGACGGCCCGTGGTCGCACAGAAGATGGACCACCGCAGCAGAGCCTTGACCAACCACGGGAAGTGGTAGTGCAGGCTGGTGACCTGGCTATCCGGGCAGGCATTCGCGAAGTCGATGGGGTGCAGCACCCCGTCCGACCGCAGCAGCTCGCAGGAGTTGAAGTCCCAGTTGAAGAAGGCGTTGATGGTGCGGGAGATCTGGGTGGCGATCTTCCACTCGTCCTCGTCGAGGAAGTGGAAATCCACCTCGTAGCGGCCATGGAGCGGCGCATCCGGGTTGTAGCGGACCATGTTGATCTGCGGACCGATGCCGATGCAGCGCGTGAACAAGTCCCAGTTGGGCACGCCCTGCTGGAGATGATGCACCCGATCCCCGGACTGGTCGTAGGCCTCCTGGAGGCTGGCGTCATCGGTGACCCGCCGAACGCCGACCCAGCCGCCCCCATCATAGGGCTTGAGGAAAGCCGGATACCCAACGGCCTTGCCCACGGAAGCCAGATCGAAGAGCTTGTGCGAGCGCCGCACCGTGGCCTCGAGATCGCTCTCGGAGACGACCCAGGTCCCCGATCGGGGCTCCTTGGGCGGAACCATCCACGTCTCTGGAATCGGCATGCCGAGGCGAATCATCGCGCAATAGCTGGTGTGCTTCTCGACCGCCTGGATCGACCACGGATTGTTGAGCACGTACACCCCGTCCATCAAGGTGATCTTCTTGATCCACTCGCGGGTGGTGTTGTGCCAGTGGGTGAGCCGGTCGAGCACCAGGTCATAAGAGGGCTCGTAGCGCAGGTCGAAGGGCTCGACCGTCACCCGCTCCGTCGTGAAGCGGACGCTGTCCCCGTTGTAGGGGATGTCGAGGTCCAGCTTGCCGAGAAGCGTCTCGTAGGCCGCCGGCCAGCAGAGGTCTGCTCCCAACGAGAGCCCGATCTTCCGTGTCACTGTTGCCATGACCACCTCCCCGAGCGCGCGGGTATCCCGTTGCACCCGCCTGGGCCGCTCAGCCCTGGGATTGCGTGCGAATCCGACGGTAGATTACGATACCGAGCATCAGCACCGCCGCGAAGACCACCAGACCGGCGATGGCATACAGCATGGACAGCGCGTCCTTGAGCACCACAACGAACACGATGCCCACCAGAAAGAGCGTCGCGACCTCGTTCCAGATCCGCAACGACCGCGACGTCCACGGCGGATGCCCCGCCTGCAGGCGCCCGTGAATCCAGTGACAGGCGATGTGGTAGGCCGTGAGCCCGGCCACTGCCAGCAGCTTGATCTGGAGCCACACCGGTGGCGGCCACCAAGTGTGCAGCATGGCGGAGCCGAAGCTCACCGTCGCGATCGCAGACGGCCAGGTGATCCCGTACCACAGGCGATTGGCCATCAGCTTGAGCTGAGGCAGCAACACATCCTGCTCGGCTTGGGGACGCTCGTAGGTCTCCGTGAGGTACACGAAGAGCCGCACGATGTAGAACAAGCCCGCGAACCAGCACACCACGAAGATGATGTGCAGGGCCTTCAGGTAGAGGTACAGCTAGAACACTCCGGTCAAAATTCGACGATGGGCGAACCCGCCCAAAATTCCAGATTCAAACGTGGACGGGTCCGTGAAGGACCCGAAATCCGACGCCCGTCTTACCCGCGATCCCTCAAAAATTCATCAAGGGCGCCGAGCCTGCTGGCATATTTCGTCGAGAACGCCGGCCCAACCGAGGACGTGTACTTTTGTACACGACGAGGGCAGGGCCAAGTTCTCGGCGAAATAGGCCGAAGGATCGGCGTCCTAGAACAGTCCGTCGAACATCGCGGCACGGGCCTCGGGATCCATCGGAGCCTCGAGGTTGTCCACGTCGACGGCCTCAGCCTCGCCCTCTTCTTCGCGCTTGGCGGCACGTCGCTGCGCCTTTGCGGCCTTGCGCTCCATCTGCTGGAGCTCCTTCATCCGCTTTGCCCACGTGGGTCGTTGCTTGGCCATGGATGCACCTCCGAGGCAAGGTCTGTAGTGGGGCGTTGTCTCACGCGCAAACCGTCAGTCGTACCACATCCACAGATGTCCAGGATACAACCAGCTCAATCCTTCTCGAAGCCGGTCTCGCCATGCAATCCAGTTGTGACCATCCTGGGCCTCGGAGAACCGAACACGGAGCCCGGACTCCCGCATCCGGGGTACCAGCGCCCGGTTGAACTGGATGAGGCTCTCGAACACTCCACAGGACATGAAGACCCGCGGTCTACCCAAGACCTCGGGGTGCTGGCGGAAGTCGTTCACGAAGTCGACAACGGGATCGAAGAGCTCGGACCGCCCGTGATGCCCGATATCGGTGAACACGAAGCTCCCCGACTGGAGCAGTAGCTTGCCGAATACGCCGGGGTGTTGGGAGGCGGCGTAGAGGGATGACACCGCCCCGAAGCTCGCACCCATGCAGCCGGTCTCCACGGGATCGCGGGTCACGCCATAGCGGCTGCGCACCTCGTGGAGGACCTCGTTCACGATGAAATCGGCCTGCTTGGGATTGGCTCCGTACTCGATATTCCGCTGGTTGCCGTCGGTGAAGGCGACGACGAGGGGACGGACCTCGTGGCGATGGATGAGGTTGTCGAGCACGTCGATGATCTTGGCAAACCGCCGATAATCCCGGCCATCATGGCAGATCAGAAGTGGGTAGTGCTTGTGGGACTTGTACTCATTGGGGAGGTACATCACGACCTCCCGCTCTTCATCCCAAACCGCCGACCCGAAGCGGAAACTCTCGACCGAACCCTTGCGGCAGTTCGGCTCGGGTTCGATCCAATAGGGCTCCACGTAGCCCGGCATCGGACACACGCTGTTGCTACCGAATGGATCGAAGGCCCGACGATCGTTGAGCGGGTCGCGAATCCACCTCCGATTCCCACCGCGCAGCAGCTCGAATTTGTACTCCACCCGAGCGCTATGAGGCAGCTCCAGAGACAGGTAGAACGCATCCGTCCCCAAGATCCGGGAAAATTCCTGCCGCGTCTCGAGCCCGAAGACCCAGTGCATCAGGTTCACGCCCTTGGCGGGCGCCCCGTCATAGAAGAAGAAGGTCGCCGTGTCGCCTTCGACGATCGGAAACATATTGGACTGCACGAAAGCCTCGAGCAGCGCGCGCTCCTGGGTGGGTTCCTGGCGAATCGACTCGACGAGATCGATGACCTTCACGACACATCCTCGAGGGGCACGACCCGCCCGTCTGCCTGTAGGACCACCGCAGAACCCGGGGTACCCCGCTGCACCAGCTTGCCGTGCTCGACCTCGAGCCAGGCCCCGTTCTCCATACCCACTGCGATATCGGGCTGGAACCGCCCTGCGAGCAATGCCACCCGGAGCTCCTCGTCCAAGCGAAGCCGCTTGGACGCGTCCGGGAGAAGCACGGTGTCCTGGAGCAGCGCCAACCCGGTGTCGAGGATCTCTGGATGGGACGGGCCATCGGGTGGATCGTCGTAGAAGAGCACGATTCGGTCGGTCAGCAGCATCGCCCCCGCGCCCCATGCCACCACGCCGGTCTGCTGTGCCCAGGCCTGAAACAGCTGCTGGTGCACACCAAAGAACATCATCCGGTTGCGGAGCACCGCGACATGGCCCCCAGCGATGACGACCGCCCGAGCAGAAGACAGCAGCGCAGCGCTCTGTGCGCGGCGTTCCGCGACGGCTTCGAGCTCCCAAGGCCTTCCGACCTCCGGGTAGGCCTGGACGATCGCCCTCGATTGGTCGATGAACTGCTGGTCGATGCGCCGCACATCATCCAGGGCCCAGTCGAGCTGAGGGGCCAGAATTTCCGGGGAGTTGTCCCGATCGACCATCAACGCGCGCACGGCATCCAGCGCGCGATGCATCCTCTCTCGGTACACCCGCTTGAGCCGCTTCAGCTGGCCCTGCCTCTCCTTGTACATCGCCCGGGTGTCGGGCATCTGCACCATGGCCTCTTCGAACCACTCGTAGAGCGGGAGGTTCTGGGCATCGGGTCCGATCGCGGCGTGGAGCGCGGCGAGCTCACACTCGTCCAGCCGCCAGCCCGCCGTGATGGTCACGACCGGCCCATCGCCCCCGACACGTTCGAGAGCGGAGCTGAGATTGGGACTCGGGCGCTGGGGTCCGAGCAGCAGCAGGGGGCCGGGCATCGCAGTGTTTTGCCACACCCGAGCGCTCCATGCACGCGCTCTCCGAGACGCGGAGGCCCCGCGCACGGTACAAACGCGCTGTGGAAGCAGTTCGCCATCCGGGTTCTCCCCCCCCATTGATCGGGCTCGCGCTCGTGAACATGCTCGCCGTGATCCTCGCGGGATCGGCGGTGACCGTGGGCGTCTCGCTCGGGGAGATCGCGCAAGCGCCCGGTTTCGTCGGGGTCGGCGTGTTGGGCTTCGCGGGTGGACTCGCGACCCTGCTCGGTTCGGTGCGCCCCCGCGAGGCGGAGCCTCGAGTCCACGGAAGTACCGCGCTGGCGCTCATCTCCACCATCCTGGCTGCGGGATTCCTCTTTGGCCCCACCTCGGTCATCGTCGCCGTCGGGGTACCGCTCACCGGCATCCTCACCCTCAAGAAGCTCGGCCGAGATTGGGGAACCGGCGTGCTCCTGTTCGGATTCGCCGGCGCCGCCGCACTCTTCGGGCTCACCCTCGCCGAGGTCCTCCCCTATCGGCCCGCCATCACCTCCCCCGGGCAGCCCGATGTGGTCTGGGGCAGTTTCGAACTCTCGATGATGCTGTTCGGAATCGCTCTCGCCCTGGGCTTCGTCAACGACCTTCCGGCACCCAGAGTCCCCACCCCGCGCCCGGGGCCAGCTCGAACCGGCTCCTACACCGCCGACCAGCTCCAGCGCATCACCCTCTCGGACCGCTACAGCCCCGAAGAGCTCGATCAGCGCGGGCTGTCCGTGACTGGAGTTCCCGAAGACGGGCCCGATATGGAGACCACGCTCGAGCTCCAGAAGCTCGAGAGCCTGGGTGTGCTCGCTGGGGGGATCGCCCACGACTTCAACAATCTGTTGATGTCCATCCTGGGGAACTCCAGCCTGGCGCTGATGGAGGTCGATGGGGGCGGCAATATCGTACAGCCCATCCGCGAGATCGAGGTCGCCGCCAAGCGCGCGCGCGATCTGGTCGGCCAACTCCTCGCCTATGCGGGAAAGGGCACCATCGCCGAAGACCCCCTCGACCTCGGCCAACTCGTCAAAGAGATGGGAGACCTCCTCGCCACGGGCTCCCGCAAGGTCCCCATCGACTACGACATCTGCAATGCCGTGCCCCTGATCGTCGCCGACCCCACCCAGATTCGCCAGATCGCGATGAACCTCATCACCAACGGAGCAGACTCCATGGCCGGCCGCGAAGGCCGAATACGCGTCTCCATACAGATCCTGCACCTGGACCGCCAGGCCCTCGACCGCACCCTGCTCGGCCTCGGTTGCCAAGTCGGAGCTTATGTCCAGCTCGCTGTCGCCGATGACGGTTGTGGGATGGACGCGACCACCCTCGCTCGCATCTTCGACCCGTTCTACACGACCAAGAAGACCGGTCGAGGGCTCGGATTGGCAGCGGTGATCGGCATCGTCCGACGCGCAGGAGGCACCATGGAGGTCGAGAGCGAGCAGGACCACGGCACGACCTTCCGCATCTACTTCCCCTACGCAGAAGCCATCGACGAAGACGAAGACCTCCCCACCGAGCACACCAGCACCGCACAGGGCTGGGCGGCCGCAAAGACCGGGGCCATCCTGGTCGTCGACGATGATCTCGTCGTGCTCCGGGTCACCACTCGTATGGTGAAGCGTCTCAAGTTCGAGGTCATCGAAGCCTGCGATGGCGAGAGCGCTCTACGGGCCTTCGATGCCGACCGCGATCGCATCCTCGTCACCCTGCTCGACATGACCATGCCCGGCATGGATGGCATCGAGACCCTGGCCGCCATCCGTGAGCGTGTCCCGGATGCCCCGGTGATCCTCACCAGCGGATACTCCGAGGCCGACATCCCCAAGACCGGCGCGATCTTCCTCCAGAAGCCGTACACCATGAAGCAGCTCAGCCGCGCCTTCGACCAAGCTCTGGAGTAGCGATCAGCCCGCGTACAGGGTGATATCGGTCGCGGCGGCCCAGGCCAGGTGCATCGCCCCCTCCCAGCTCGGGTGGCGGACCATCACAAAGCCATCGCTCACCAAGGTCTGCTTCCAGTTGCGGCGATGAGCCCCCACGGGCAGCAGGTTCTCCCAACAGACCCCCATTCCAAAGCGGGCCATATAGCGATCGAGCCCCGAGATGTGGCGGATTCGGCCCTGTCCCTGGGCGCGCTTGAAGATGATGGCCACGTTGTAGCGGCGAGTCTTCCGCCCCTCTACGCGGCCCCAGCACACCGCCCGCGCCCACTCCCGAAACAGGTCATTATCCACGGTGTAGTTCATCTGATCGACCAGATGCGCCCCGCCGGGTCGACACCCGATCTCCCCGAAGACCACCTCGCCATCCGCCTTGCGATACCACTCCATATGGGTGAAGCCGCTGCCCATACCCAGCGCCTCGAGCACCCCCCGCCCCAGGGCCAGCCCCCCGCGTAGCTTGGGCTGCTCGAGCTGGCGAACCGTGCAGATGATCGGGCTGATCCACTCGTTGGTGCGCGCATCCAGGGGACGCGGAAGATACTGCGCGACATTCTCGATCTGAGGCACACCGTCTACGCAGATCGTGTCGTAGGTGAACTCCTCTCCCTCGACGAACTCCTCGACGCTGACCTCGGGAATATGCTGGGTCAGCCGAAGCACCCGCTCGAGATCGCCCTGGTAGTCCACCCGGTAGGTGTCTGCGCTGCCCGCACCTGCGATGGGCTTGATGCACACCGGGTAGCCGATGCGCTCCACCGCTTCGCGCACCTCGGACTCGTTGGTGGCGCGGAAGGCGTGGGGGACCCGCAGCCCAGCCGCCTTCACCCGCTCCTTCATCACCTGCTTGTCGCGGAACCCGAGCACGGTATCATAGGACATCCCCGGAACGTCGAAGGCCTCGCGCATCTTGGCCGCCAGCAGCACCAGGGGCTCCCAGTTGCTCTCGACGCGATCGATGCTCCGCCCCTTCATCCACTCCCGGACCCGGCTGAGCACATCCGCCTCGTCCAGGATCCGAGGCACCTGCAGATAGCCCGAGAGGTAGCGCCTGGTCTCCGGGGGGATCGAGGCCAGGGGCGAGTCTCCCACGCCGTAGACCCGGGCGCCGACCTCGGCGAGTCCCCGGGTGTACTGGCGCATCTCGGCGGGGTAGTGCGGAGAGAGGAAGACGACGTTCATGGGACACTCCTCGGCGCGGCGCCCTATCCCCATGGAGAGAAGGCGGCACGGTGTTACTGCCGCGTCAGGAGGTCTTCATGCGCAACGTGGTGTACGTGGCACCCTTTCCGATGGCGACCACCATGCGGTTCGCCCACGCCCTCGCTACCCTCGATGGGGTGCGCCTGCTCGGCGTGTTCAACCAGCTCCCCACCGGCATGAACGCGCGGATCTTCGACGACGTCTTCCAGGTGGACAATGTGCTCGATCCCGGCTCGCTGATCCACGCCATCGGCATGCTCGGAGCCCGGCACGGGCGGCCTCATCGCATCGTCGGCATCCTCGAAGACGCCCAGGAAGCCCTCGCCGCCGCGCGGGAGCACTACGGCGTGTATGGCACCGATCTACAGACCACCCGAACGTTCCGCGACAAGGGCCAGATGAAGGACGCACTGCGCGCCGCAGGCATCCCCTGCGCAGCCCACGCGCGCATCCTCGCTCCCGATCAGGCCTATGCCTTCGCCCAGCGCGTGGGCTACCCCATCATCCTCAAGCCCCCGGCCGGCTCGGGCTGCCGCGCCACCTACCGCTGCAACAGCCCCGCCGAGCTGCGGCGAGCCCTCGCCCAGGCCCGCCCCTCGCCCCAGCGCCCCGTGCTCGCCGAAGAGTTCCTGACCGGGCACGAGTTCAGCTTCGAGACCCTGACCATCGGTGGAGAGCCCCGCTTCTACTCCATCAGCCGCTACTACCCCACGCCCCTCGAGGTGGTGGAGAACGACTGGATGCAGTGGGTGGTCGTGCTGCCCCGAGAGCTCGACTCATTCGACAGCGCCACCCGGGTCGGTCTCGACGCGGTGCGCCGCCTCGGGCTCTCCGACGGCATGTCCCATATGGAATGGTTCAGGCGCCCAGACGGCAGTGTCGCGGTAGGCGAGATCGCCATGCGTCCTCCCGGTGCCCAGTTCGTTCGGCTCATGAGCCTGGCCTATGACGCCGACCTCTACCGCGCTTGGGCCCGCGCCTCTGTCGATGGGGCCTTCGACGGGCCCTGGGCTCGGAAATACGCCGTGGGAATCGCCTATCTCCGAGGAGCTGGCCAGGGGCGGATCACCCGGGTCGAGGGGGTCGACGCCATCCAGCGCGCCCTGGGACACCTCGTCTGCGAGGCCCGGATGCCCCAGGTCGGGGCCCTCAAGTCCTCCTCCTATGAGGGCGACGGATGGGCCATCGTGCGGCATCCCGACACCCGGGTCGTCACCGAAGCCGTGCGAGCCCTGGTGTCCCGGGTCCGCGTCCACTACCATCGCTGACCATGGGCGGATTCTTTCTCACATTCATCGTTCTCGTCGTCGCCATGGCCTGGAGCCAGTGGCTCACCACGCGCGTCTCCTGGGCTCCTCGGGTCGTGTACGTCGGGGGCGTGCTGTGGGTTCTCACCCTCGTCTACGCGGGCGCGAGCTTCACCAGCACGGACTCCATGGCCGCGGTCGATCAGAGCCTCACCCGCATCATCCAGGCCGCCCAGCTCGCCCAGATCCTCGCCTTCGGCACCCTCGCCGCGATGATCCCGCTGTCGGCCTATGCCTTCACTCGGCCTGCCGTCGAGCCGACCTGATCCGCAGCCACAGCGGCAGCGCCACCACCAGCCCCAGGACCGCTCCGCCGAGGTGAGCGGAGTGCGCAATGCGCATTTCGGGGCCGAATAGCATGGCGTCGACGCCGCCCGAGAACAGCCCGAGGAAGTCGAGCCCGAGGAAGGCCAGCACCGCTACCCAGGCGGGCATGGGGATGAAGAACATCAGCAGCAGCGTGCGCTTGGGGAACCACATCGCGTAGGGGACCGCCATCGCCGAGACCGCACCCGAGGCCCCCAGCGCCCAGCCCACCCCCCCGGTGAGGGCCGTCCAAGCGGTGTACCCGACCGAGGCAGACAGAGCGCCCGCGAGGTACAACCCTACGAATCGCCGCGACCCCAGGACCTCGTGGACCGGCTGACCGAACACATATAGGCCCAGCAGGTTCACCAGCAGGTGGGTCGCGTCGAAATGGGAGAACTCAGAGGTGATCAGGGTCCACACCCGCCCCGCCTGAATTCCCTCCCAGGAGAGCATGAAGTTGTCGCGCATGAAGCCGACATGCTCGAGCCCCCAGGTGTGCCAGAGCGCGTACACCGCGACGTTGAGGCCCATCAGCCCCCACAGGGTGTTCGGATTGACGGTTCGGTCGTTCATGGGGGGCCTGTATTCGGTTTGGTCGCACCGGAGACCGTGGTTAGCTTGCCCCGTGGTCGACTCAGCCCTCACTCCCGGACAGATCCTCGGTGGCCGCTTTGCCATCGTCGGTGCGCTTGGATCGGGGGGCACCGCCACGGTCTACCTCGCCGTCGATCAGCTGCGGGGCGAGCGGATCGCGCTCAAGGTCGTGCACGCCCACCTCTCCCGCGACCCCGGCACCCAACGAAGGCTCCGCCGAGAAATCACCGCGGCCACCTTGTTATCCCACGACGCGGCGCTGGTTCCGTACGACCTGCACGAGCTCGACGGGCGGCTCTGCCTGAGCATGCCCTACCACCCGGGCCAGACCCTCACCGAGCACGTCGGGGCTACCGGTCCCCTGCCCATCCCCGATGTGCGGGCGCTCGGGGTTCGCATCGCCGAGGCCCTGGCCGCGGCCCACCGCGCGGGCCTGCTCCATCGCGATGTCACCGCCAACAACATCCTGATCGAGGCCGGCCAGGGCGCGGTGCTCACCGACTTCGGCCTCGCCCGCATCGAGAGCCAGGCCACCCGCAGCACCGGAATGCTGGGCACCGCGGGCTACGCCGCCCCCGAGGTCTATTCCGGCGAGCGCAGCGACCCCCGAACCGATCTCTACGGCCTCGGCTGTGCGCTCTACCTCGCCGCGACCGGGCGCGCGCCATTCGACACGAGCTCTCCGATGGGCGCCCTGCAGCAGCAGCTCACCGAGTCCTACACACCGGTTCGTGAGCTCAATTCCGCCGTCCCTGACGACCTCGCCGAGACCATCCACAGCCTGCTCCGCAAGAACCCCGAGGACCGGCCACAGGGGGCGCGCGCGGTCGCAGACGCCCTGGGAGACGAGGTCGCTGCGACCCAGCCCGCACCCCCTGCTCCCCAAGCCCAGCTCGCCCACCTCGAGCCCGGCACCTGGGCGGTGGTCCTGCGCGAGCGAGACGAGGATCGAGCCCGACGCCGCCAGCTCCGCGTCGACGCCCGCCAACAGAAAAAGACCTTCGAGACCGAGGTCAGCCGCCGCGCCCGCGACCTCGTCACCGGCGTGCTCAGCTATGTCGGGCTGCACTCGGCCGACGACCCCACCCCCGAAGACCTGCTGGTCCAGGCCGTCGCCGACCAGGCGGGGGTCGGCTCCGACCTGCGGGCCGCTCCGGCGCTGGTCCAGAAGGAGTTCGTGCTGGCCGAGAATATCAGCAAGCGCGCCGCCAAGCAGCTCGCCTCTACCGCGCGCTCCGCGGGGTTCCGCGCCCGCACCGGCGATGCCCAGACCCCGCACTCCAAGCTCCAGAACACCCTGATTCTGGCGGTCATCGTGGCGGGTTGGATCGGCATCGCCCCGATCTCCGATCTCGGCGACAATGTGCTCCTCGTGTGGATCGCGCTCATGGTCGGGGTCACCCTGATCGGCAACCGCATCCGTCGCTCCCGCCCCACGGTCGACATCGACGAGCTCCCCGTGGCCTACAACCACACCCTCCACCCATGGCTCTCCAAGCCCCATGCCGGCCGCTACCCCCTGCATGCTGAGGGGGCACCGCCGCCACAGCCGATCCCCGAACAAGCCCCCACCAGCCGGGGCCAGCAGCTCCTCCAGCGCACCCTCGTCCAGCTCGATGGGCTGCGCTCCACCATTCATTCCCTCGACCTGCCCGCGATCGCCCGCTCGGATCTGCGGGACACCTCCCGAGACCTCCAGGAGCGAGCCACCGATCTCGCCGAGGCCATCGATCGCATCGACTCGGAGCTGAATGCAGACACCGAGGACCACTCCTGGGTCGAGCCCCGGCTGCTGCGTCTACGCACCAAGCAGCGCGCCGGAGAGCCCGTCGACCCCACGGAGATCACCCGCCTCGAGGCCACCCTCGCTTCCCAACAGCAGAGCGAGGCCCTGCTCTCCCAGCTCGACAGCCAGCTCACCACAGCCACCGCAGAGCTCCTCGAGATCGCCTCCACCGCGGCCCGGGTGCGCCGGGAGCTCCTCGCCCAGCCCGACCCCGAGCACTCCGCCAGCCAGGCCCTGCACAAGCTCCAGCAAGAAGCCCAGCTGGCCGATCGAGCCCGCAGGGAGCTCGCTCAGCGCAGCCGCGAGCGCCGGTAGAGGAGCAGGCCGAGCACCCAGACCACCGATGCTCTGCCGCTGCTCGAGCACCCGCAGCCATAGCCCACATCCGGAGGAGGCGGACCTCCGCCGCTGCCGCCGGGATCGAGCCGGTCGATCACCCCATCGCCATCGGAGTCCCCGTCGCCCTCGGCCCCGTCCAGCGCACCGTCCCCGTCGCTGTCCACGTCCAGATAGTCCGCGAGCCCGTCCCCATCGGTGTCCGTCGTCAGCTCGTCGATGGTGTCGACCCCATCTCCATCATCGTCCGGATCGGAGTGATCGGGGATGCCATCGCCATCGGTGTCGCGGTTGACCGGCCCCGGATCGACCTCGTCGGGGTCCCGGACCCCATCGCCATCGGTGTCCGCATCGATCGGGCTGCTGCCGAGCGCGATCTCGTCGACATCGAGCAGCCCATCCCCGTCGGTGTCCGCATCCGGTGCGGTGTCCACCCCATCGCAGTTCTGATCGACTCCATCCCCAGGAATGTCGATCGCTCCGGGGAAGGACTGGGCATCGGAGTCGTCGCAATCGGTCGAATCGGCGATCTTCCCGCGGGGCGCTTCGCAGCGGCGGACCGCCTCGGCGCTCGCATCACCGAAACCGTCCACATCTACGTCGGGGTACCAGTCCGTGAAGCTCGCCGGGTCTACGCTGCTGTCGAGATCGTCGACCAGACCATCGCAGTCGTCGTCCACGCCGCTACACACCTCGCGCTCTTCGGGGGAGATGGCCGCGTTGGTGTCGTCGCAGTCGCCGCCGAACCCGGTGTACTCGGCAGGGAGCACTCCAGCACACCAGGCCCCGGCGGTGGCATCGTCACCGTACCCATCTCCATCCAGATCGAGGAAGCCCGGCGTGCCATCTGAAGCGTCCTCATCCACCAGCCCGTTGCAGTTCTCGTCGAGCCCATCGCAGAACTCCGGCCCACCGGGGAAGATCACCTCGCTGGCGTCGTCACAGTCCCCGCCGACCGCCACCCAACCGGTTGGGGGGTCACAGGTCGTGAGGACGGTGGTGTCGTCTCCGAAGCCGTCTCCATCGGCGTCGAGGAACCAGTCGCCGAACACGAGCCCGTTGTCCACGACGCCATCGCAGTCGTTGTCCACACCATCGCAGAGCTCTGCGAAGCGGGCGCTATTGGACCCATCGGCGTCGTCACAGTCCGTGGCCGAGCTGGACCACCCGACCGCTCCCCCACAGGTCTCCCAGGGGACGGAAGGGTCCCCATCCCCATCCCCATCCCCGTCGCGGTACAGGGTCACCGCGGTGCAGTCCGCCTCGCAGATCCAGTCCTCCACGCTGTCGCAGGGGTAGTCATTCCATCGGGGCTGGCTCCCTCCAGCCCACAGATGCCCGCAGGTCCCGTTGCCGCTGGGCTGGGTGTTGGCGAAGCGCAGGTTGTCCACCGGGGTCCCATCCACCCAGGTCCAGACCCCGCCGACCTCCTCCATGCCGAACCAGAAGCTGTTGTTGGACCGGGCGAAGGCCTCGATCCCCACGTACCGATCGACCTCGGAGGTATCGAGCATGGCCAGCCGGTAGCCGTCCGCAGCGCACCGGTCTTGGGCGTCCGGCCAGCTGAGCTTGGGAGAGGAGCCCACGCAGAACTGATGGACAAAAGCGCCATCCTGGACGACCTCGCAGCTGCAGCCCTCCTCGTCGACGAAGCCATCGCAGTCGTCATCGATCCCATTGCAGCGCTCGAGCTGTCCCGGCCACACCGAGTCATCGCCATCGGCGCAATCCCCGCCCAGGACCGCGATCGGACCGCAGACCTCGACCAGCGTGCCCGATCCGAGGTCGCCATAGCCATCCCCATCCCCGTCGATGAGGGCGATCGCGGGCCCTTCATCGATGGAGCCGTCGCAGTCGTTGTCGACCCCATCACAGACCTCGGCCGCCCCCTTCCAGACCGCCGAATCCCCGTCGTCGCAGTCCCCGCTGTCCCGCACCAGACCCGCCCCGGGTCGCTCGCAGGAGTACACCGGCTCCCCCGCCCCGACCCCATCGCCATCCAGATCGATGAACCACGCCACCGAGTCGCAGGCCGCGCAGACCATGGCCTCGTTGTCATTGCACTTGCGATCGTGAGTCTCGGTCGGGGTGTAGACCACGCAGTCCTGGCCCGCATCCTGGTCATTGGGCTGGCTACCCTGCCAGACGATGAAGGTGGGCCCGCCGTCGATGGAGGTGAACACATCCTCCTCTCCGATGTCGACGCCCCCGTGCCACCAGCCCTCGTAAGGCACTCCCCGGATCACGCCGACGATGTCATCCTCCACCGCCTGGGAGGTGGCATTGGCGACCTCCCAGCCCATGCTGCGGCAGTCGTCGACGGCTTCGAAGAAGCGGCGATTCCCCGTGCAGCGCAGGTAGCGTCCGCTGGGGGTGTCGAAGGGGAGACAGTCCGCCCCACAGGTATCGCCCTCGTCTGCCCACCCATCGCAGTCGTCGTCGACGCCGTTGCAGATCTCGATCGCGACGGGGCTCCGGAGAGCGGCGCGGTCGTCGCAGTCTCCCGCCTGGGTCACCGATCCGGAGAATGGGGCTCCCGCGCTGGTGGTGGGGTCTCCGAAGCCGTCTCCATCGAGGTCGGCGTAGAAGCTCAAGCCATCGAAGGCGTCCCCATCGCAGTCATCGTCGATCCCATCCGCGATCTCTGCCGCCCCTGGCCAGCGACTGGAAGAGCCGTCGTCGCAGTCCCCTCCACAGGAGGTGTAGCCATCTCCGTCGGCGTCGAAGCCCTCGTCGACGAGGCCATCGCAGTCCTCATCCCTGCCATCGCAGCTCTCGGTAGCCCCCGCGTAGACCGAGGCGTCCTGGTCATCGCAGTCGCCCTGGCAATCGAGCAGACCGTCGCCATCGCCGTCCACAAAGCCCTCGTCCACGTTGCCATCGCAGTCGTCATCGAGCCCATTGCAGCGCTCGGTCGCCCCCGGGTAGACCGCGGACCGGTTGTCATCGCAGTCCCCCGACTGGGTGGCAGCGGAGCCCGGCAGCGGCCCACAGCCGGTATAGGCGGGCCCTGTGCCGTAGCCATCGCCGTCATCATCCTCGTAGAAGGTGAGGAGCTGACACTCGGCCTCGCAGACCGCCCCCGACTCCGACGAGGTGCAGCTCGCGTCGTGCCAGGCATAGGGCTGCAATGTAGCGGACCTGTAGAACAGCACGCAGTTCTCGGCGGTGCCGCCCTGGGGCTGCGGAGGTGTGGTGCCCGTGTCCCACACCGAGAACGGGATCGGGTCGCCGGTGCTGTCGAGATAGTCCCCCTCATTGGTCAGGTCGTTGACGCTATTCCAGTAGCTGGTGCCGGCCACGAAGAACGGAACGACGAGGTCCTGCTCGGTCATCGAGCCCACATCGATGAGGTGGTAGCCCATCGATGTACAGGTCGATTGCGCATCCGCCCAGCCCAGAAAAGGCCCGTCGCACACGGTGTAGGCGCTGCCCAGGCCCTGGAAGGTCGTGCAGCCCGTGCAGGCCGCGCCGTCGTCGATCAGCCCGTTGAAGTCGTCGTCGACGCCATTGCAGATCTCGGGTTGGGGGATGAGATCGGCCAGAGCGACGGAGATCAATAGAGAGAGCATGGCGACAGTATGCCCGCTCGATCGCGTTCATGGGGGTTTCACATCGCTTGCACCCGGGAGTCATCACCTGGGGCGAATCTACAGTCGCCAAGCACAGGAAAGACATCATGGAAAAGACGGAAATCGACGCGAATACCACCGCCTGGAATGTTCAGGTCTGGGCGAGCTGGCTCATCTCGGGGGCGATGATGCTCAGCGGGATCATCCTCCTGCCCGTCGACATGTGGACTCGCGGCTACCTGCTCATGGGGCTGCTGTTCACCGTCGCCTCCACCTTCTCACTGGCCAAGACCACGCGCGACAACGCCGAGTCCGCTCGCCTGCGCAACCGCGTCAAGGCCGCGAAGACCGAGAAGGTGCTCCGCGAGTTCGAGATGTCCAGCGCGGCCTGACCTGGCCACCGGGCCAGTCGCCCCGCGCCCATCGCGGGGTTAGGCCCGGCCCATGCGATTCGAACACGTCTGCATCGAGGAGGTCGGCTACGTCCTCCCACCCAATGTGGTGACCAGCGACCAGCTCGAGGCCTACTTCGCCCACACGCTCAAGCGCTTGGGCATGCCTCCCGGTCAGGTCGAAAAACTCTCCGGGATCAAGGAGAGGCGCTGGTGGGACGAGGGCGTGCAGCCCAGCACGGTCGCCGCCATGGCGGGGCAGCGAGCCCTTCAAAAAGCCGGCCTCACCGTCGACGATATCGGCGCCCTGATCAACACCTCGGTCAGCCGGGACTGGCTCGAGCCCGCCACCTCTGCGATGGTCGCGGGCCACCTCGGGTGCAGCCACGAGGTCGCCAACTTCGACGTGGGCAACGCCTGTGTCGGCTTCCTCAACGGCCTGTACACCGCCGCCTGCATGGTCGAGCTCGGCCACGTCGACCGGGTGCTGGTCACCTGCGGAGAGGTCGTGCGCAACGGCGTCTCCGCCACCCTGCAGCGCCTCGCCGCCGACGACGCCACCATCGACACCTTCCGCGAGGACTTCGCCACCCTCACCCTGGGCGCGGGAGCGGTGGCTGCGGTGGTCACCCGCCGCGAGAAATCCTCCAAAGACCACCGGCTCCACGGCACCATCCTCCGCTCCGCTCCAGAGCGCAACACGCTCTGCCTGGCCAACCACACCCAGATGCGCAGCGACGCCCACGGGCTGCTGGTGCACGGGGTCGGCCTCGCTGTGGAGGCCTTCCCACTGGCCCGCGCAGAGTTCGGCTGGGGTCCGGACAGCGTCGACGAGTATGTGTGCCATCAGGTCTCCACGGCCCACTTCTCCCATGCCTTCGAGCAGCTCGGCCTCCCCCTCGACAAGGCCACGCTCACGCTCCCCTACCTCGGCAATTGCGGGCCCTGCTCGCTGCCGCTCACCCTCTGCCTCGCCGAAGAGCAGGGCCGCATCAATCCGGGAATGGAGCTCTGCCTATGGGCAGTCGGCTCCGGGCTCGGGTGCATCGTCATGGGAGTCAGCTGGTGACTCCCGGAGGTTCACTGTGAAAGGAATCACCCGCTGGCAGGATCTGCCAGAGCCCGTCCGCGCCCACTACCCCTGGGCCGGCAAGGATCTGCTGCTCAAGAGCGGCTTCCGGATGCACTACCTCGACGAGGGCGAGGGCGACCCGATCCTCATGGTGCACGGCAACCCTACCTGGTCCTTCTACTACCGGACCCTGGTGAAGCCCTTTCAGGCCAACCACCGCTGCGTGGTGCCCGATCATGTGGGCTGCGGGCTCTCGGACAAGCCCCAGGACTGGCCCTACCGGCTCGACGACCACATCGACAACCTCTGTCAGCTCATCGAGCACCTCGATCTCAAGCGCATCACCCTGGTCGTGCACGACTGGGGTGGGGCCATCGGTCTGGGTGCAGCCACCCGCATGCCCGAGCGCTTCGAGCGCTTTGTGATCTTCAACACCGCCGTGTTCATGGGCCCGATCCCCTGGGCGCTCAAGCTGGTCCACGTGCCCGTGCTCGGCTCGGTCATCGTCCGGGGCTTCAACGGCTTCGTGCGGGGCGGGCTCATCTCAGCCATCGCCGACCGCAAGCGCATGAAGAACGGCGTCGGCAAGGGCTACCTCGCTCCGTACAACAGCTGGCGCACCCGGGTCGCGACCCACCGCATGGTCTGCGACATCCCCATCGATGAGAACCACCCCACCTGGGACATCCTCCACGCCATCGACGACAAGATCCGGCAGTTCCGCGACAAGCCCGTGATGATCGTGTGGGGCGAGCGCGACTTCGTGTTCACCAACTACTTCCGGGACGGCTTCATCGAGCGCTTCCCCGATGCCGAGGTCCACAGCCTGCCCGAGTGCAGCCACTGGATCGTCGAGGACGCCCACGAGCGCATCGTGCCCTGGATGACGGAGTGGATGGAGAGCAACCCGCTCCCCGAGGCCCCGAGTGAGTGAGTTCTACAACGTCGCGCGCCATGTCCGCCGACACGCTGCAGAGCGCCCCGACCAGGCCGCTCTCAAGTACCCATCGGCCTCGTACACCGACGCCTCTCCCAGCTGGGACACCCTCAGCTACCGCGAGTTCGAGAACCGATCCGACCAATACGCGCGGGGCTTTGCGGCCGCCGGGGTTCGCAAGCACGACCGGGTGCTGATGCTGATGAAGCCCCAGCGCGATCTGTGGGTCGTGCTCTTCGCGCTGTTCAAGATCGGCGCGGTGCCCGTCATCATCGACCCCGGAATGGGCCGAAAAGCCCTGCTGGAGTGCATCGAGCGCATCGGCTGCCGGGTGATGATCGCGGAGTCCGTGCTCCATGCGCTGCGCACCACCTTCTTCCGCAAAGCCTTCCGCGCCGCCGAGGTGTTCATCACCGTCGGGCCCAAGCTGTGGTGGGGCGGTCAGAAGCTCTCCAGCTGCCTCGTCGAGGGCTCCGAGCCCTTCCCCCTGGCCCAGCTCGACGCCATGGACGGCGCCGCCATCGCCTTCACGTCGGGGTCCACAGGCACCCCCAAGGGCGTCTCCTACCACCAGGGCATGTGGGAGGCCGCGGTCGACTCCATCCGCGAGATGATGGATATGAAGCCCGGCGATGTCAGCGTCCAGGCCTTCGCCGCCTTCGCCATCTACGACCTCTGTTGGGGCCACACCACGGTCATCCCCAACTGCAACCTCTCCAAGCCCGCGACCGCACCGCCCCAGACCATGGTCGCAGCCATCGACGCCCACAAGGCGAATGTCGCCTTCGCCAGCCCCATCATCTGGCGGCGGGTCGGGCCCTATTGCGAGAGCCAGGGCATCCAGCTCCACAGCCTCGACAAGGCGCTCACCACCGGCGCCCCCACCCCGCCCGAGATGGTCCGCCAGTTCGCGAGCATCCTCCGCGAGGGGGTCGAGTTCCACACGCCATATGGCTCCACAGAGGCCATCCCGGTCAGCCATATCGGCAGCGCCGAGCTGCTGGCCGAGTGTGTCGAGCAGACCGCGAAGGGCGCGGGCACCTGCGTCGGGCACCCCGCCAAGGGCATCCACATCGAGCTCATCGAGGTCACCGACGCCGACATCCCCGTGTGGGCGGACGATCTGCGCGTGGGCGAGGGGCAGATCGGCGAGATCGTGGTGAGCGGCGGTCAGGTCTCGGTCGAGTACAAGGAATCCCCTCAGGGCAATGCCTCGGCCAAGATCCGCGACGGCGACACGGTGTGGCACCGCATGGGCGACCTGGCGCGCTTCGACGACAGCGGTCGTTTGTGGTTCTGCGGTCGCAAGTCACACCGGCTGCAGACCGCCGATGGCATGCTGCCCTGCGTGCCGGTCGAGGGCATCTTCAATGAGCACCCCGATGTGTTCCGCACCGCCTTGGTCGGGGTCGGGCCCCGAGGCCACGAAGAGCCGGTCCTGGCGGTCGAGATGCTGCCCTCCAAGCGCTGGGATGGAGCGGTCGAAGCCGCCCTGTCCAAGCTGGCCGAGGGCACGGACTACGAGGGGGTCGTGAAGCGCTTCCTCCCTCATGCGGGTTTTCCGACGGATGCCCGCCACAATAGCAAGATCCGCCGGGGAGAGCTGAAGCGATGGGCCGAGGGTCAGGCGCGGTAGGGGTCCAGGCCCACCTCGACCCAGCCCTCTCCCTCGCTGACCGCGAAGCGCACCGGCAGGAATTGCTCGATCACCTCGATATTCGTGCGCGCGTGCAGGCTCAGCGGCAGGGTACGGAACCGGCCTCCGCCCGCCATCGCCATCGGCAGCAGTAGCTGGTCGGCGAGGTAGGGCTCGACCGGAACCCCAGCCTGATGCCAGGCGCGAACCCGCCCGAGCACCCGCTTCGCCACCCGCTCCGCGCTCACTCCACGCGTGCCCACCCCATCGAAGAGAGCGGAGATGGGCTGGCCCCGGAAGCACACCCACATCGCGTTGCCCGGACCGGGGCTCTCGACCCGGAGGACCTCTCCCACGTCCTCATCCAGACCCAACCCGCTCGCCAGGGTCCGCAGCTCCCGCGTGGCGATATTCGGGCGGACCCGGCACACCGCTGCAAATAGCTCGGGCTCTCCGACGGAGCCCCGCTCGACCCACTCGACCGCGCGCAGCTGTGAGGGCTCCACATATGAAACCAGCTCGCCTCCACCGGCCGGATTGAAGCCCCAGGACCCCAGCTCCAGCCGCACTCGTGCGCCCATCGCCTCCAGGGCGGGCACGAAGCTGTCGCGCAGGAAGTGGAAGCTCGGCGCGAAGTCGTTGTGGGTGCCGCCGCAGATCCGGACCACGCTCGGCTCCGGAGCCCGGAGCAGCGCCGGGAGCAGGGTCTGGAAGACCAATGAGGTGCTGCCCGCCGAGCCGATCGCGAAGCGGTGCTCGCCGCCGACCACCGGCCCCGGCTCGAAGTAGAAGCTGTCGGAGCGCAGCTCGGCTCCCTCGGCCCGGCCACCGGAGATCTGCACCGCCGCGTTCAGCGCCGTGAGGTGCTGGCGGAGCAGGCCGGGCTTCTTCCGCCCGCCCCGCACATGGTGCATCTGCAGCGGCTGGCCAGTGAGCATGGCCAGGCTGATCGCCGAGCGGAGGATCTGCCCCCCGCCCTCGCCCATCCGTCCGTCGATTTTCATGATCTACCCCTTCACACAGAGGACCTGCTTGAGGGTGTGGACCACCTCGACCAGATCCGACTGGGCGGCCATCACCGCCTCGATCGGCTTGTAGGCGGCCGGGATCTCATCGATCACGCCCGCATCCTTGCGACACTCGACCCCCTCGGTCTGAGCGATCTGATCCTCGACCGTGAACCGCTTCTTGGCCGCGGTCCGCGACATCCTACGACCCGCCCCATGGCTGCACGAGCAGAAGGACTCGGGGTTGCCCTTGCCCCGCACGATGAAGGACTTGGCCCCCATGGAGCCCGGGATGATGCCCATCTCTCCGCGCCGGGCCCGCACCGCCCCCTTCCGGGTGACGAAGACCTTCTCGCCATAGTGCACCTCCTCGCTGACATAGTTGTGGTGGCAGTTCACCGCCTCCACATCGGCCTGGAAGTCGCCGAGCACCTCCCGCATCGCCCGCACGGTCGCCCCCATCATCAGCTCCCGGTTGATCCGGGCGAAGTCCTGAGCCCAGCCCACCGCCTCGACATAGTCGTCGAAGTGCGGGCTCCCCTCCTCGAAGTAGGCCAGATCGCGGTTGGGCAGCTTGCCGAGTTGGTCGCCCATATCCTTCCTCGCCAGCTCGATATACTGGCCCCCGATGCGCGCACCGACCCCGCGGGAGCCCGAGTGCAGCATGATCCACACCCGGTCCTCCTGGTCCAGGCAGACCTCGATGAAGTGATTGCCCGTGCCCAGGGTGCCCAGCTGCTTGAGGTTGTTGCTGTGCTTGATCGATGGCCGCTTGTCGCAGATCACCTCGAAGCGCTGGGCGAGCTGGCTGCCCCAGACCCGCTGCTGGAGATCCGGGACATCCCCCCAAGAGCCCCGATCGTAGCGGACATTGTAGCGCCCGCGCCTTCCGGTGGTCCGCCCATGGGGGACCGCCTTCTCGATGGCGGAGCGGATGGCTCCGAGCTGATCGGGCAGCTCATTGGCGCTCAGACTGGTGCGGGCCGCCATCATCCCGCAGCCGATATCGACCCCCACCGCAGCGGGGATGATCGCCCCGCGGGTCGGGATCACCGAGCCGATGGTGGCGCCGAGGCCGAGGTGCACATCGGGCATCACCGCCAGCCACTTGTGGATGAAGGGCAGCTGAGCGGTGGCCCGCAGCTGCTTGCGTGCGCTCTCCTCGAGGGGGACCCCGTGGGTCCAGGTCTTGATCGGTACGCTACCTTCGTCGTGGATGAGCTCGTAGTTCATGGCTTGCTCCTGTCTGCTGCCCCAGAACTTTGCAGCCCATGTGCCAACTGTCCCTCGATCGCGCGTTTGACCCGACTCACACGGGCGTTTTTCAGCACGCGCTCTCCGACGACCCGAGCCCGTTGCGCCTCAATCCGCTATATGGATATCGCTTTATATCTGGAAATATCATGCCCAAACTGACCGTGATCGGAATCTACGGGAGCACCCTCGACGCTGGGGGCAAGCGCCGCTGGGAGCGATGGCGGCCCACCGCGTCGCTCTTTCAGCACGCCGATCGAGTGGTGCATCGGCTCGAGCTGCTGGTCGCCCCCCGATACCAGCGGGCGGCCCGCACCCTCATCGCCGATATCGAGCGCCTCTCCCCCGAGACCGAGGTCGTCTCCATTCCCTTCGCCCTCGACGACCCCTGGGACTTCGAGGAGGTGTACAGCGCCCTGCTCGACTTCGCCCGAGCCCGGGAGCCCGACCCGGAGGAGGAGCTGCTGGTGCACATCACCACCGGCACCCACGTCGCCCAGATCTGTCTCTTCCTGCTCACCGAGGCCCACTATCTGCGCGGAAGACTGCTCCAGAGTTCGCCGCCCCGGGGCTCGGACGAGCCGGGCTGGGACGAGATCGACCTCGATCTGTCCCGCTACGACCGCATCGCTCAGCGCTTCGCCACCGAGCGCCAGCAGGGCACCGAGCTGCTCAAGCAGGGCATCCAGACCGCGAGCCCGGTCTACAACGCGCTGATCGAGCGAATCGAGCGCGTGAGCCTGCTCTCCACCGAGCCCATCCTGCTCTCCGGTCCCACTGGCGCGGGCAAGAGCCGGCTCGCGCGCCTGATCACCGAGCTCCGCCGGCAGCGGGGCCTGCTCGACGGCCCCCTGGTCGAGGTCAACTGCGCCACGCTCCGCGGCGACACCGCCATGGCCGCGCTCTTCGGCCATCGCCGCGGCGCCTTCACCGACGCGGGCGACCGGCCCGGGCTGCTCCTCGCAGCGCATGGGGGTGTGCTCTTCCTCGATGAGGTCGGCGAGCTCGGACTGGACGAGCAGGCCATGCTGCTCGGCGCCATCGAGCAGAAGCGCTTCCTGCCCATGGGCTGCGACACCGAGGTCCACAGCGACTTTCAGCTCATCTGCGGCAGCAACCGGGACCTCGCCCAGCGGGTGAGCCAGGGCAAGTTCCGCGAAGATCTGCTCGCCCGCATCGATCTCTGGCGCTTCGACCTGCCCGGGCTGGCGGAGCGCCCCGAGGATATCCCCCCCAACCTCGACTACGAGCTGGCCCTCTTCGCTCGGCTCCACAGCCGCCACATCAGCTTCAACCGCGCCGCCCGAGAGCGCTTCCTGGCCTTCGCCACCGACCCCTCCAGCGCCTGGTCCGGCAACTTCCGCGACCTGAACGCGGCGGTGGTGCGCATGGCCACCCTCGCTCCGGGTGGGCGCATCACCGCGCAGCAGGTACAGGCCGAGATCGGGCGGCTCCGCACCCGCTGGGCTCCCGCATCCAGGGCAGATGCCAGCACCGAGCTGCTCGGCGAGGTCGAGCTCGACCGCTTCGATCGAGTCCAGCTCAACGAGGTCATCGCGGTGTGCCGCAGCAGCCGCTCCCTCTCGGCCGCGGGCCGGGCTCTGTTCGCGGTGTCGAGGGCCAAGCGCACCAGCGTCAACGACGCCGATCGACTCCGCAAATACCTCGCTCGATTCGGGCTGGACTGGGATCGGGTGCGGGGCTGACCCTACTCCCGCCATGAGTGGACGACCACGGGCAGGGTGCGCTACCTTGTGACTGAAGAAAAAAGGCGCTCTGCCCAGAATGATCACCTTGGTACAACTCGTCTTCGCCTCTGTGCCAATCGGCACCGTCTCCGCCTCGGCAATGCAACGGATGTGCCGTTCGGAGTCGATCATCATCGGGACGGTCTTGTCCACGAAGTCCTTTCCCAAGAATACGACCAACCAGGGCGAGGTCGTCTCCGTTCGAACCCACACCGAGATTCGGATGAGTGTCGAGCGCGATCTGCGAGGGTCGAACCCGCCGACTCTGGACCTCACCGTCGAGGGGGGCAGGTTGCACGGTGTCTTCTCGGTCACGCCGGAAACACAGCCACAACCGACAGTCGGAGCGCGCTTCATGGTGGGCTTTGTGCGATTGAAGAAGGACACGATTCCATGGCCGGAAGGACAGCCGATCTTCAACGCGACGTTCCAGGTGGATTCCACTGTGGATTTGCCATCCGCGGCCTCGATCGCCAACGAGCTGCAGGCAAGCTGTGTGGATCTCTAGGTAGAAGCCCATCCTGCGTGCAGCCGCCCAGCCGGATGGACGCAGCTCGAGGTCGGCAACGTGAAGCGTCCGGCCGGCCCGCGTTCGGCCCAGCTCATCGGGTCGACTTCCAATACCGAGGACGCGCCGAGCATCACCGAGGCTGACCCCAGGCCTCCCTACTCCCCCTTCGGCATCAAGATCAGCGTCCCGCGGTTCTCTCCGGTCAGCCGTTCCTTGGCGAACTGCTGCACCCGCTCAGGGGTGAGCTGCTCGTTGTACTCGAGGTACTTCAAGATCTCCGTCGGGTCGTCCCCCTCGCGGATCCTCTCCGAGACCCCCCATAGCCATCGACCATTGGTCTCGATGGAGTCCTCGTGCCACTCGCGGTTCTTCGCCTTCTCGGCGTCCACATAGGACTCGGGCACGGGGTGGTCGCGGAGGTCCTCGATCACCCCCATCATCGCCGCCTCCAGCTCGTCGATTCGCTCCGGATCGCACTGGAACTCGATGCGGGTGCGCACACCGGAGTAGGGCTCCCACCAGGCGACCGAGGAGGCTCTCACCCCGTACACGCCGCCCAGATCCTCGCGCAGCTTCTCGCGCAGCCGCACCGAGAGGATGTCGTTGAAGGCCGAGAGATCCTGCTGCCAGCGCAGCTTGTCCACGCCGGGCTCCACGACCGACCAGAACTCCGTGCGATACCGGGCCCGGTCCGCCGAGCCGATCTCCAGCACCTCGCGGAACACCCCCGGCTTCCGGTGGTAGCCGCGGTCGACGTACTCAAAGCCCGGCTCGGTCTTGGGGATCGCCCCCAGCCAGGTGGACACCTCGCTCTCGAAGTCCTCCGGCAGGTCTCCGACGAAGAACCAGGTCCACTCCTCGGGAGAGCCCATCGCCTGGGTCCACACCCCGTGTGCCGCGTCCAGATCCACAGCATCGAGGCGCTCCACATCGATCACCGCCCGCTGCGGATCGTCCGGCCAGAACAGGCTCCTCCATGCATCGGCATACTGTCGATCCGGGTTCTTGCGGGCGTCCCGGAGGCGTTCCCGCCACGAGGTCATGGCGCGCTCGAAGCCCTCCTCGCTGAACCTCGGAGCGGTCTCGAAGAGATACGCCACCTCCAACGCCACCGGCAGATCTTCGGCCCTCGCCGAGCCCGAGATCCCCGTTCGATCATCCCCCAGGTCCGCCGAGACCCGCACCGTCTTGTCCGAGAGGTAGCGATTGACCGCGCCGCGGTCGTGCTCTCCCAGCCCGCTCTCGGCCCGAATCGACGAGCTTCCCCAGGCATTGAGGAAGGCATCATCGGCATCGGGTACGGCATCCGTGCCCCCGCGGCGCCACGCCCGAAACACCACCTCGCCCTTCTTGAAGTCCGTTCGCTTCAGGTACACCCGGGTCCGATTCGACAGCACGAGCTGCTCGACTCCGAGCGTCTCTGCGAGCGCAGAATCTCGCTCGACAATCTCCCCCGCAGCGGGGGCCTCAACAAGCTGTTCGACGGTCGCCTCGGTCACCGGCGCCTCCACCTCAGCCAGAGCGACCGCGTCCTCGACCGCCCGCACCTCGTCCATCGTCACCGCGTCCTCCCGATCGCCAGGCAATAGGAGCAGGGTCACCCGGGAGCCTGAGCTCAGGAACCCCTTCGCAGCCGCGTTCACCTCCTCGAGCGTGAGACCGAGGGTCGCCTCCTTGGTGAGCGCCGCCTCGGGGAGCGTGCCGGGCATGGGCTCGTTCTGCAGGAAGTGGCGCACGATCTCGTCCGCAGCGACCCGACTGTCCGTGTCCTCTGCGTTGCGGGCATAGTTCTCCATCGCCTGGAGCGTCGTGGCCTTGGCCCGAGCGAGCTCGGGCTCCAGCACGCCGTACTGCTGAAAGCGCTTCACCTCGAGCAGCACCAGCTCCAGCGCCTCGAGCTCGCGGCCCCGCTTGGGGTTGATGAGGAGATTGTCCGACCCCTCCGTCGGACTCATCCGATTCCGTCCGGCCCCCGCCCCCAGCAAGGGGCTGTCGGGCTCCCGGGCCCGCTCGGCCAGCCTCTCCCGAAGTGCGGCCAGAGAGAGCTGTCCCGCCTGTCGCTCCCACCAGTCCCCGATGGTCTCTGCTTGGGGGTCGTCCATCTTGCTGATCACCGAGATCGAGGGCATCGTGATCTCGGGGTCGGAGAAGACCAGGTAGAGGGGCTCTTCCTGCTCTGGGATGTCAAAGCGCTCGCGTTCACGGGGCTGTTCGGGGTTCTTCAGATCCGAGAACCGCTCCCGGATGGTCGCCTCGACCGCATCCACATCCACATCTCCCGCGACGATCACCGCCATCAGATCGGGCCGATACCAGTCCTGGTAGAACTCCCCGACCACTGGGGGATCAAAGCTCTCGAGGTTGTCCTCGGTGCCGATCGGGAGCCGGTCGGGGTAGCGGGAGCCCCAATAGATCAGCGGGAACTGCGCGTCGGTGACCCGCTGTCGGAGCCCCTGGCGAAGCCTCCACTCCTCGAGCACCACACCGCGCTCGCTCTCGATCTCTGCAGGGTCCAGGGTGAGGCAGCACGCCCACTCCTTCAGGACCGAGAGCCCCTTGTCGAAGACCTCCGCATCATCGGTAGGGACCGTGAGCTTGTAGACGGTCTCGTCGAAGGAGGTATGGGCGTTGAGGTGGGGACCGAAGGCCGTTCCGACCGACTCCAGGTAGGTGATCAGCTCGTTGCCCGGGAAGCTCTCGGTGCCGTTGAAGGCCATATGCTCCAGGAAGTGCGCCACGCCCACCTGGCCGTCCTCTTCCAGCAGCGAGCCCGCATCTACCGCGAGCCGAAGCACGGCGCGATTGGCGGGCTTGGTGTTGCGCTCGATGAAGTAGCTGAGCCCGTTGTCCAGCCTACCGATCCGCACGCTCTCGTCGACCGGCAGCGGGGCGGTAGAGGGGTCGTGGGCGGCAGACTCCGGGGGAATCGCTTTCTTGCAGCCGACCAGCAGCGCAGCGAGCAGGATGAGACGCATTCACAGACCTCCATGGGCTGCGGACCATACACCAGCGCGGGACGGGCCTCATGCCTCCCGCGCAAAGACCGGACTCAGAGCCCCCACCAGCGCATCCCACACAGCTCGCACCGCCACCGAGCCAAACAGGTCGGGATGGGTGACCAGCCACACTGGATACTGATTGAGCGGCTCGAGTACCTGGACCAGCTCCGGCTCGTCGCGCACCACCGCCCCGACCAACGCTCCGATGCCCAGGCCGGCCCGGGTCCACGCCAGGGTGCAGGCGAAGCTGTCCGTGCGAAACGCCAGGGCCTCTACAGGGAATCCCAGCTGGTCCACCATGCCCACGAACATCGGATCCCGATCCGGCCCGATCATCTCGTGCTCCCGCAGGTCGGAGAGCTGCTCGGGCCGCCCCCGCCGAGCCAGATACGATCTCGATGCGTAGAAGCCCGTGAAGGTCGCCCCCAGCCGACGGGCCACCAGCGAGGCCCGCCGTGGCTGGAACATGCGAATCGCCAGGTCTGCCTCTCGCCGGTCGAGATCCGAGGCGTGGGCATCCACCACCACATCCACGCCGAGCTTGGGATGACGCTCCCGGAGATCCCGCAGGATCGGAGGCAGCAGCTCGATGGCCACGGACTCGGTGCAGCTCACCCGAACCCGGCCCGCGACGGTGGACAGGCGACCCGCGAGCCCACGCTGAAGCCCACCGAGGCGCTCCTCGATCCCCCGCGCCACCTCGAGCACCGCCCGGCCCTCGTCCGTCAGCTCCACCCCTCGCGCATGGCGGATCAACAGCGGGTGCCCGAGGGACTCCTCCAGCTCGCGGATCCGCCGCCCCAGCGTGGGCTGGGAGCAAGCGAGCCGAGCCGCAGCCCGCCGCAGCGACCCCGCCTCGGCGATGGCGAGCAACACCCGCAGCGCATCCCAGTCCGGCAGTGATTCACCCATGAATCACTCATAACAAATCTATGGGGAAGCGAGCCAACACCGAATCGGTGACCTTGACTCCACAAGGAGAGAGTCATGCAGGTCACCATTCTCGGAATCACCGGCGGCATTGGTCGCGCAGTCGCAGATGTGTTCTTGGAGCGCGGAATCCCCGTGGTCGCCCTGGTCCGCGACCCCAGCAAGGTACCCGCCCAGGCTGGACTCACCCTGGTCGAGGGCGATGCCACCGATCCGGCCGCGCTCCGCCGGGCCATCGAGGGCAGCGAGGTCGTGCTCCACGGCCTGAACCTCCCCTACGACCAGTGGGACCCGGGGATGATCGAGCTCACCCGGCGCGTGCTCGACGCCGTCGAGCAGACCGATGCCACCCTCCTCTTCCCAGGCAACCTGTATGGCCTCGGCCCCGACTTCAGCGCGCCGCTCACCGAGACCTCCTCCCACCAGCCCATCAGCCGCAAGGGAGCGCTTCGGAACCAGCTCGAGGCGATGCTCGAGGGCTCGCCCAGCCAGACCCTGATTCTGCGAATGGGCGACTTCTTCGGGGGCGGCAAGGAGAGCACCTGGATGCACCACCTCACCCAGAAGACCCGTACAGGCGGGGCCATCCAGTATCCGGGCGCCCTCGACATCCCCCACGCCTGGGCCTATCTACCCGATGCCGCCGAGGTCTTCGTCGAGCTGGCGCTGCGTCGGGAGGAGCTCGGCAAGCACAGCGTCTTCCACTTCGCCGGCCACACCATCGATGGGCAGACCTGGGTGGAGTCGGTGCGGAGCGGGCTGGGGGATCTCGGTCGCAGACAGGTCAGCTTCCCCTGGTTCTGGATGCGCTTCGCCAGCCCCTTCGTGCCCTTTATTCGCGAGCTCTTCGAGACGCGCTACCTGTGGGATCAGCCGGTGCGGATGGACGACTCACGGCTCCGCGCCTTCCTCGGCAAGCTTCCCCACACCCCCCTCGATGTCGCGGTGAAGCACAGCCTGTCGCTTTGATCCCAGCGCGTTACCTGCGCTGCCTCGGAGGGAGCGTAGGATGAAGGTTCTTGTGACGGGCGGAGGTGGCTTCCTCGGTCGGCGAATCGTAGAGCTGTTGGTCGAGCGCGGCGACGAGGTCAGCTTCCTGGCCCGGGGCCACTACCCCGAGGTCGAGGCGATCGGCGCCAAGGGGCTCCAGGTCGATCTCTGCGATGCCGAGGCCGTCTCGGCCGCCGTCCACGGCATGGATGCCATCATCCACGTCGCCGCAAAGGCCGGCTACTACGGCCCCCTCGAGTCCTATCGGTGCATCAATGTCGACGGCACCCGCAACCTGCTCGACGCCGCCGAGCGCCACGATGTCGGGCGCCTCGTCTACACCTCCACGCCCAGCGTCATCGGTTACGCCCACGAGAGCGAGAACGCCCCCCGAGACGTACCCTATGCCGAAGAGCACTGGTCGCCCTACCCCGCCACCAAGGCCGAGGCCGAGCAGATGGTCCTCGCCGCCAACAGCCCCCAGATCGCGACGGTTGCGCTCCGCCCCCACCTCATCTTCGGGCCCCGGGACAACAACCTCATGCCTCGGGTCGTGCAGCGCGCCGCCACCGGCAAGCTCGCCATCATCGGCGATGGCCAGAACAAGGTCGACATGACCTATGTCGACAACGCCGCCTGGGCCCACCTCGACGCCCTCGACGCCCTCACCGACCACACCGCACCCCACGCCGGCAAGGCCTACTTCATCAGCAATGACGACCCCGTCTTCTTGTGGGACTGGCTCAACGACTTCTTCGAGGAGCTCGATGTCCCGCGGGTGAAGCGCAAGATCAGCCTCCGGATGGCCACCGGTATCGGGAACATCATGGAGTGGAGCTGGAAGACCTTCAAGCTGTCGGGCGAGCCGCGGATGACCAAGTTCGTCGCTGCCGGCCTCGCCAAGTCCCACTGGTACGATATGTCCCCTGCAAAAGCGGACTTCGGCTACCACATCCGGGTTCCCATGTCCGAGGCCACCGCCGCCACGGTGAAGTGGTTCCGCGACGAGGGCCTCGCATGAGCGCCGAAGACGGCATCCTCATCGACAGCAGCCTGCAGCAGCTCCTATCGGACGGGGCCATTCAGACCCTGCTCCCGATCCGGCCCGGCCAGGTGCAGCCCTCCAGCCTCGACCTGCGGCTCGGGGCCCGACTGTGGCAGCTCCAGTGCAGCTTCCTGCCCGGTCCACAGGGCATCGAGCGCAAGCTGGGCCGGCTGGCGACCGCCACCCACCGCCTCGATCGCCACGACCCGCTGGTGCTGCACCGCGGTGGCGTCTACCTCGCCGAGATCGAAGAAGTGCTCGAGCTCCCCGACGGGGTGTGGGGCCGCGGCAACCCCAAGTCCAGCACCGGCCGCCTCGATGTATTCGTGCGGCTGCTCACCGAGCATGGCTACGCCTTCGACACCGTACCCGAGGGCTACCGGGGTCGGCTCTACCTCGAGATCACCCCTCAGTCCTTCCACATCGCCCTGCGTCGGGGGGACTGTCTCGGCCAGCTCCGCCTGGCACGGGGCCGGCCCGGGGTGTCGGCGAATGAGCTGCGGGAGCGCCAGGACTCCGATCCGCTGTGCATCTGGTCCGACGGGTCACCGGCTCCGGTTGGCGACGGGCCGCCACCATCGGTGCTGCTCTCGGTCGATCTCGAGCTCTCGTCCGGTCCGGTCGGCTACATCGCCCGGCGCCATATGCCCCCCATCGACCTGGCCCGGCGCAACCTGCCCGTCGACAAGTACTGGGTCCCGCTGCCTCCTGCAGGGGATGACGGCCACGTGCTCGAGCCGGAGCAGTTCTACATCTTCGCCACCCGGGAGCGGCTGCGCATCCCTCCTGATCTGTGCGCCGAGCTCGTGGCCTTCGACGCCACCAAGGGCGAGCTCCGCACCCACTACGCCGGCTTCATCGACTCGGGCTTCGGCTGGGCACCCGATGGGGACGGCGGAGCCAAGCTGGTCCTCGAGATCCGCACCCATGACGTGCCCTTCCTGCTCGAGCACGGCCAGCCGCTGTTCCGGGTGGAGTTCATGCACAACGAGGCCCGGCCCGCCGCGCTGTACGGCGAGCAGGGCTCCAACTACCAGGGCCAGGAGCTCAAACTCGCCAAGCAGTTCGGGTAGGGACGCCCCTCCGACTCGGATACAATGCGCCCATGCTCGACTCCGTCCAGATTCGTCAGCTCCGCCGCCATCTCGACACCCGCATCGAGCTGGGGCCGCTGACCGTGTTGGCGGGGCCCAACGGGGTCGGGAAGTCGACGATTCTCGAGGCGCTCTTCGCCAGCCTCTCCGCGCTTCACGACTCGGGCCGCTCCGGCGAGCTCGCCACCGCCATCCAGCAGATGGGCACGGCCGAGGGGCTCCGCCGGCCCGATGACTCCAGCGCCGGCATCGAGTGCGAGTCCCAGAGCCATCAGTGGTCCGGCCAGTTCGACCTGTCCGACCCCTCTCGGAGCTTTCGCTTCGTCGAAGACCGGAAGGACTCCGCCAAGCCCTTCTCGGATCAGGCCCGAGCGCGCTTTCCGCGGCCCACACTGCTCCGGCTACGCGCCGACGCCATCCGACGTCCAGCCGATCTCCGACAGGGATCCCAGCTCCATGAAGACGGCAGCAACCTCGCCGCCGTACTCGCCCGGCTCACCCAGCTCCGGGATGGCCGCATCGAGAAGATCGAGGGAGCGCTCAAAGCAATCGTGCCCACCGTGCTTCGGGTGTTCACCGAAAACGGCGAGCTGTCTCGCTACAACGCGTTGGATTCTACCAACGAAAACTACCTCGCCGCCGAGCTGTTCATCGAGTTCGAGCAGATCGGCCGAGTGCCCGCCGCCCAGATCAGCTCCGGCACCCTGCTCGCCCTCGGCCTGCTCACCGCCTGCCATGGCGAGGGTTCCCACCTCTTGCTCATCGACGACGCCGAGCAGGGCCTGCATATGGACGCCCAGCATGCGCTGATGGTGGCCATCCAGGATGTGCTGCGCCACACTCCACAGCTCCAGATCGTGCTGTGCACCCACTCGCCCTTCATCATGGACGGGGCCCAGGTCGAACAGATCGTGCTGCTCGGGATGGACCCCTCGGGGCGAGCCGTTCACGGCAAGCTCGACAAGCATCCCGATGCGGAGCGCCTGCTGGAGATCCTCAGCCCGGCGGAGCTGTGGTCCAGCGTTGGCGAAGCCTGGCTCTCCACCGCCGCGCCATGATGCGCCTCCTGCTGGTGTGTGGGTCGAGGCCAAACAGTACAGAACGCCGCTCGAAGACCGACTGGAGACGCGGGGCAGAAAGCGTACCTCCGAGGAAAGGGTTCTCCAGAAGATCCTGCTGCTTGCCCCTGCCGTAGACGCGATTGTCTTGCACCAGGACACCGATGGCAAGGCCGAGATGAGGACAGACTACCAAGCAGCCGCAGAGATCACCCCCGACCACAAATGGCTGTTCGCCATCCCTCATCCCACGATCGAGGCCTGGATCCTCTGGGCTTGCCAGGCCGACCGGGAGCACCAGAGCAACGCGCGGGATCTGGTCGGCGATCTCGGGGTCAACCCCATTCTCGCCCGATTGCCCAGCAGAGATCGCCCAAAGCGACCAGCATACCGGTCTACGCCTGTTCCTATGTGATGTGCAGGCTCTGCTCCTGCCCGCGCGCTGAGTGACACAAAAGGGGTCAGACTGTAGTGCGCCACGAACAAGCTCCCGGCGAAAGAACCAAGCGGAACCGCGACGGAGACCGGCCCCCCGGCCAGTGACCATCCCCGTCCACAGCGAACCCCACACCGCCTTCACCGCCGCCTACGAAATCACTGACACCTGCCGACAGCGATTCCATAGGCCCAAAAGATCGAGCCTCGTGATCTTTTCTTGGAGGCGGACAAAATCTGTCCGGCCACCCCAGTACAAAGAGGCATGCACATCCATCGTCGACTCTCCGCCCTGTTGTTCTTCCTCGCCCGGCACCGGCACTCCGCCGCCGAGCTGGCCGCCGCCATGGGGGTCAGCCTTCGCACCGTCTACCGCGACATCGAGCGCCTCCGGAAGGAGGGCTACGCAGTCGAAGGCGTCTCCGGTCCCGGCGGGGGTTTCTGGCTGGCCGACTGCTGTGCTCCCGCTCCGCTCAGCCTCGGCCTGGACGAAGTCCGCGAGGTCCTGTTCGCCCTGCACGGGGCGGGGGCCTTGGACCACGACCTCGAGGGGCGGTGTACTCACAAGCTCTCGCGCGGGGGCAGTTGTTCTCTTTCAACGACCCCACCAAGTCCGTTCGAGGTCGACATCACCGGGGCTGGCCCGTCGGCCTGGTGCATCGCCCCCACGGTTGGAGCCTGGTCCTCGAGCCCCTCCGGGACCCGCAGCGCTCCCGTGTAGAGCAGCCGCTGCATCAGGTCATCCACCCGCGGGTCTACAACCGGAAACGGCCTCCACCCCCAATCATCTGCCGCTGAACTCCAGCAGCTTGTCCAGGTGCTCGGCGATCACCGCGTCGCGGTTGGCATCCTGCTCCTCGACCTCGGCCTCGGCCTGCTCCAGGCGCTCGCGCAGCTCGACCAGCCGCGCGCGGCGCTCTTCCTGGCGCAGGTCGAAGATCTCGCTCGCCAGCTTGTCCATCTGCTTGCGCAGCCGCTTCTGCTCGGCTTCATCCGCCTGGCGGTGCTCGATCGCCAGGGCTTTGATCTCGTGGCGCACGCTCTGGATCCGCTCGTGGCGCGCTGCCGTCTCCGGATCGGTGCGCTCGCGCTCCAGGCCCCGAGCCACCCGGCGGAGCATCTCGTAGTAGCGCCCGGAATCCCGGGTCTTCAGCATCTTCAGCCGCTTCGCCTGGTCCGGGTCGCGCTCGGCCACCGCCTCGAGGATCCGGGCTTCCTCCGCCTCGCTCAGCTCCAGGCTGGCACCGAATGCGGGACGGGGGGAGTCACCGGGTCCCGCAACAGCAGGGACGGAGAGCGCAAATAGCGCGGTCAATACGAACATCTTCACAGGACCTCCAGATCGGCGAACAAGTCGTCGAGCTCGGAATCGAGATCATCCAGCCCCAGATCCAGCGAATCCAGATCTCCCATCTCCACGGACGCGACCGGGACAGGAGGGGCAACAACAGGTGGAGTGCGCGGCGGGCCTCCGAAGATCAGCACGGCGAACAGAGCCACCGCCGCCAGGGCCACACCCGGCAGGACGACCGGCCACATCGGGCGATTCGCCGGCTCGGGCAGCCCAGGAGGGGTCGCCACCATGGTCGGCCGAACCGCCGCCAGCACCGCTTCGTGCTCCTCGCACAGGGCCTGACAGCGCTCACAGCCACCGATGTGCTCGAGCTGGGCTTCGTCCCCCTCGCCATAGAGCCAGGCCAGGGTCGCTTCCGTCTGGGGGCAGTCGGTGCTCATGCCATTCCCTCCGCAGCCAGCGCCCGCTTCAAGCGCTTCACCACTGCATGCATCCGGCCCAGGGCCGTGTTGATGGAGCACCCCTGGCGCTCCGCGATATCCTTGAAAGCCACGCCCTCGCGGGTGCGCAGCCAGAAGACCTCCGCGACCTCGGGCTTCATCTGGCCCAGGGTGCGCTGCACCACAGCGGCCATCTGCTCCGCCGCGAGCCGGCTGTGGGCATCCGGTGCGACCCCCGGCTCTTCTCCCCTATCCAGGGGCACCAGATCCAGACGCTTGCGGCGGTAGCGGTCGATCAGTAGCCTGCGAGCCACCACATAGACATAGGCCCGGAAGGAGGCATCATCCGCACAATCTGGGTTCGCCGTGGTGATCTTCACCCACACATCCTGAGCGACCTCCTCCGCATCTTCGCCGATACGACGGCGCAAGAAGCCCAAGATCTCCCGCTCCAGAACGGAGATCCGGAGGTCGAGTGGGTTGCGGGTATCGGTCATCAATGCGTCCATCACCCCGGAGAACGATGCGGTCGCAGACATATTGTGCGGGCACCGATCTTTTCCCAAGCGATACAGGGCATGCGGAGGAAGAGCCGTGATTGGAATCCTGTTCGCAACCGCCGGGGCCGCTCCCCTCATGGACTCGTTGGCCACTCAGCTCGAGCGCGCCCAGGGCGTGTTCGCCGAACAATCCGAAGCCCCTCACTACATCGCGCTGGCCATCACCGAGGAGCACAGCCTCACCCTCTCCGCCAACGCCGGCACCATCGAGCTCCGCGACGAAGACACCAGCCGCTGGCTCGATGTCGACCTCCGGGTCGGCTCCCCAGCCCTCGACAGCACCCACCCGCTCCGCGGATTCTCTGCGATGCAGGGCGAGAGCAGGCAGCGGGTCCGGCTCCCACTCGACGATGGATACGCCCTCGACCACGCCCTCTCCCGCGAGCTCGATGCCCGGTACCGCGAGGCCGCCGAGCATATGGTGGTGCTCCGAACCAACCAGCAGGTCCTGGTCGAAGAGGAGTCCTCAGCCGATGACTTCGAGCCTCGGCCACCGGTCACCGACTCCATCGAGATCCACACGCCGGAGGTCGACATCGCGCTGTGGGAAGACCGGCTTCGAGCCGCCTCCGCGCGAGCCGATCGCAGCCCCGATGTCCACACCGACCAAGTCCGCCTCTCCGTCATCACCCAGCGGCGACACTTCCTGGACACCGAGGGCACATCCCTGGTCGACGGTCGCACCCATGCGCGCCTGCTCCTCGATCTGAGCACCACCGCCGAAGACGGAGACGAGGTCCGGGTCTTCGATGCCTTCGATGTCCACGACCCCGCCCAGCTCCCCACCGAGCTCGATGCCTGGGTCGACGCCCAGGTCCAGCGCCTCGAGGCCCTCCGAGAGGCCCCTCGTGGGGAACCCTACAGCGGTCCGGTCATCCTCCAGGGCCGTGCGGCCGCGGTCTTCTTTCACGAGGTCCTCGGGCACCGCGTCGAAGGCCACCGCCAAAAACGCGAGGACGAGGGCAAGACCTTCGCCGAGCATGTGGGGGAGCCCATCCTGCCCCCATTCATCAAGGTGGTCGACGACCCTCGGGTCCCACGCCTGGAGGGAGTCGACCTCAACGGCTTCTATCGCTACGACGACGAAGGAACCCCCGCCATGCCCGCCATCCTCGTCGACGATGGCGTGTTCAGCGGCTTCTTGATGGGGCGGTCTCCTCTGCCGAACGGGGTCCGCACCAATGGGCACGGGCGCCGCAGCACGGGCAATCCCCCCACCTCCCGCATGGGCAATACCCTGGTCAGCGCCTCGAAGACCCTCAGCTCCGCCGCTCTCCGGGAGCAGCTCCTCGCCCAGGTCCGCGCCCAGGGCCTGGAATACGGAACCATCGTCGACGACATCGAAGGGGGCTTCGCGCTGACCGGCCGGATGATGCCCAACGCGTTCAATATCCGCGCCGTCGCCAGCTGGCGGGTCTACGCAGACGGCCGCCCGGACGAACTCATCCGCGGGGTAGACCTCGTGGGCACCCCCTTCGCCGCCTTCTCCAACCTGCTCGCCGCCGACGACACCCCCAAGGTCTTCAACGGCACCTGTGGGGCGGAGAGCGGCTGGGTCCCGGTGTCCGCTGTGGCGCCGGCCATCCTCTTCGAGCGACTCGAGTTCCAGCTCAAGGAGAAGGGGCAGGACCGCCCTCCCCTCCTCCCCAAGCCGCACTCACCCAACGATGGTAGCGCGGAGGCCAGCCCATGATCCCGTGGTTTGCGCTCCTCTCCGCCCAGGCCCAGGACCCCGCCTGGGTCGACGCGTTGAGCGCCGAGCTCGAGCGCTCTACCTCCCTGCAGCTCCCAAAGGCCCCGCCGATCTATGCCCTGCGCTACCGCCTCGCGCTACTCGATCAGCGCGAGGTCGTCGCCGACTTCGGGAGCCTGTTGCGCAGCGACTCCACCCCCTACCACGGCCTCGGAGTGGAGCTCCGCGTGGGCTCTCCCAGCTTCGACAACACCGGATTCGGAGGCTGGGAGAACGGCTTTGTGCGGGGCTCTCTGGCCGCCGACCCGACTCCACACTCCCTGCGCGAGAGCGCCTGGGCGCTGACCGACCGCGCCTACAAACAGGCCGTCGAGCAGCACGCACGCAAGTCCGCCCAATTCACCCCACCCGCAGACTACCCCGGCGACTGGATCGTGCCCGAGCCGCTCCAGGCCGACGACGGCTGGGCCCAAATCCATGACGATATCCAGCTCCGCGAGCAAATCATCGCGCTGTCGGATGTGTTCACCTCGGCCGGACCGGAGCTCTCCCTCGGCCGGGTCGTGCTCGGCCACGAGGCCGGGGGGGTCGTGCTGCTCGGGGCAGACGGGACCCACCTCCGCAAGCCCCTCGAGGAGGTCAGCATTCGCGCCATGGCCCACCTGCGCACCGAGGACGGAATGCGGCTCACCGACAGCCGCCTGTGGTGTGTTCGGCAGCCCGACCAGCTCCCCGCTCCACCCCTCATGCAGGCCGAACTCGAGCAGATGCGGGACGACCTGCTCGCCCGGGCCCAGCGCCCCAGCCTCTCTGAAGAGTACGTCGGGCCCGTGCTCTTCGAGGGTCCTGCAGCGCTCGACCTGTTCCGCTACCTGCTCGTTCCCCAGCTCGAAGGGACCCCCGCAGAGATCCCCTACGACTCCTGGTTCGGCGACCTCGGAGAGAGCAAGAACACCGTCCGCGTCGGACGGCGCGTGCTCCCCGAGGGGTGGTCTGCCCTGGACGATCCGACAGCCAATCTCACCCATCCCAGCGCCTATATTCACGACTGGGAAGGCTCAGAGGCCCAGCGCGTCGACCTCATCGAGGACGGGATCGTGCGCGACCTGCTCACCAACCGCGTGCCCCGCAGAGGGCTCGAACCCAACGGTCATGCGCGGGGATTTTTGGGCTACCGCTCCTCCGGAAGGGTCACCCAGCTCACCATCCAACCTCGAAAAACCACCTCCACCCGGGCGCTGGTCAAGAAGGGATTGAAGATGGCCGCCTCCTATGGCCGCGACCACCTGATCATCGTTCGGCGGCTCCAGGAGGACTCCGTGCGAGCGGCGGACTCTTCCACCTCGGTGTTCGGGCTCTTCGACGAGAAGACCCTGCGCCTGCCTCCACCCGTCGAGATCGTGAAGCGGTGGGCAGATGGCCGCGAGGAGGTCCTGCGCGGCGCGCGCTTCGCCTCGGTCCAGCGGTTCATCCTCCGGGATATCGCCGCCTCCGGCCCCCTCCACAGCGGCACATTCCTCGCCCCTACCTCCGGGGATTACACCCAGCTCTCTCCGACCGAGGGCATGCCCACCCGAATCGAAGCCCCCGACATCCTCGTGCGCGAGATCGAGCTCGTGCCCAGCAGCACCGATCCGCGCGACACCCCCGTGCTCGCGCCCCCCTCCCCCGGTGATTCCCCATGAATATCGAGTCCGCCCTCGAAGCTCTGCACACTGGCCAGGCCGTGGTCCTCCCCACCGAGACGGTGTACGGCGTCGCCGTCGATGCGCTCAACCCCGAGGCCGTCGCCCACCTCATCGCGCTCAAGGGCCGTCCCCCGGACAAGCCCTTCAGCCTCCAGGTCCCGGTCGGCTACCCCCTCGACTCCCTCGCGACCCTCACCCCCTTTGCAGCACAGCTCATCGAAGCGTACTGGCCAGGGCCCCTCACCCTGGTCCTGCCCAGCCACGCCTCCCTGCACCCGGCCGTGATGGGGGACCAGTCCATCGGGCTGCGCTGCCCCGACCATCCGCTCACCCAGGACCTGCTCCAGGCCTGGGGCGGCCCCCTCGCCGTGCCCTCCGCAAACCGAGCCGGCGAGCCCCCCGCCCAGACCGCAGCCGCCGCACTGCGAGCCTTCGATGGAGCCGTGCGCGTCGCGCTGGATGGGGGACCTTGCAAGCTGGGCACGCCCAGCACCGTGCTCTCTCTCGTTGGAGAGCCCAGAGTTCTGCGTCCCGGGAGCCTCGACCTGGGCGCGCTGCTGGCCAAGGGTTGCTTATAGGAGTATGGGCCCTCGCTCATGGCCCGAAAGAAGATCAAGCAGCGCTCCGCCGTCGGGCGCCTCGGCAAGTTCCTCACCCGCAGATCCCGCGGAAAGTGCGAGCTGTGCGAACAGCGCGAAGAGGTCCGCGCCTTCGAGCTGGCCCCTTTCCCCGAGGAGCCCGAGCTCGAGCGCGCCCTGATGGCCTGCGGGCGCTGCCGGACCTGGCTCGAGAAGGGCCAGGCCGACGAGCTCAACGCCTGGTTCCTCGAAGGGGCCGTGTGGTCCGAGGAGCCCGCCGTCCGCCTCGCGGCTGCGCGCATGCTCCTCGACATGGACGACCCAGGAAACCCCTGGATCCGCGACACCTTCGACGCCGCTGGGGTCGACCCCAGCACCGGCGAATTCCGCGCCTGATCCCAGCTAGTCTGGCGGCGCGGAGTTTCCGATGTCGATGCCTTCGTGCTGAAGGTCGGCCTCGGGGAGCGTCGGATCACACAGCATCACCACCCAGTCCTTCGTGACCTTGTCCTCCTGGTCGAGGTAGGACGAGTACTCCGGCGGGGTGGCTTTCTTGTCGATCTCACGGACCGTGGGAACGGCCTGGCCGGCCAACACACAGTGCTTGAAGTTGGTCCACATGCCGTCGGTCATCACCGCTGCGATCTTCTCGCGGCACTTGCCCATCTTCTTGCGACCGCCGTGGTCACAGATGTCGACCACCGACTGGGCCTTGAAGTGCTTCCACTTGTTGATGAGCGCATCGGCCTTGTAGAGCTCCTTCTGCTCGGCCTCGAACTCTGCACGAGCCTCGGCCTCCTCGAGCTGCACGATGGTCTTGCGCAGGTCGACGACGAGCTGGTCCCGCTCGGCCTTGACCGTCTCGAGCTCTTCCTTCATCTCGGCGATCTCGCGCTTGGCCTTCTCGAGCTCGGCGCGCAGAGCGGAACCCCCGCCACCACCGCCACCCTTGGCGATCTTGGCCTTGAGCTGCTCGACCTCGTCGCGCTTGGACTTGAGATCCTTGGCGAGGGTGACCATCTTGGCCTGGACCGCCTGGACCTCGTCATCCTTCTCGATGATGAAGGGCGCGCACACCTCTTCGAGCTCTTCCTGAGTGAGATCGCGAGGGACCTCTACGATCTTCTCCTCGGCCGGCTTGAGCATCCAGATGATCAGGCCACCCAGCAGAGCGCCCACCAGGAGCGCCGCACCGGCTGTGACGAACGGGAGCACGAACGCGGGGATTGCGCCCGAGGTACCGAAGTCCTCATCTTCTTCTTCGTCGAATTCGTCGTTCATCTCGACCCGTCACTCCTGCAGAACGGCGGGACAGTACCAAAAGACAGGCCATAGCGCAGGGCTGCTCTCACAAGCCCCCCTCGAATCGGCCGAGGATGGCGTCCTTGGGAGAGATCCACTCGACCTCCCACTCCAGCGCATCGACGCCCTTCACGATGGCGTCCTTGGGGCCGACGACCACCCAGATCCGCGGGGCATCCGCTGAGAGCACCTCGGATGCGACCTCGGCGGTGCGGGCGACCGTCATCTTGTCCGCCGCATCGATTCGAGCCAGCGCATCGGCCACGGTCTCCTGCTCCTCGAGGTTGTTCGAGTAGAAGGAGTAGGCGTCATCGATCGTGCCGCGGATCTTGTTGAACTGCATCACATCCGCGCGCCACCAGGCATCGATCTCCTCGTCCGTCGTGCCCTCTGCAGCGATGGTCGCGATCTCCTTCTCGATCTCGGTGACGGCCGGGGCGAACTTGTCCGCGGGCACATCGACCGACACATTGAAGCTCCCGCGCTTCCGGCCCGCCGAGTACCAGGCCCCGACCCCGTAGGTCCAGCCCTTGTCCTCGCGCAGGTTCTTGTTCAGCCGGGCCAGAAAGTGCCCGCCCAGGGCATAGGACACCGCCTCCATGGCGGCGTTGCGCTCGTCGGTGCGAGCGGGCGCGGACTGGCGCATCCGGATCGAGACCTGCTCTGCATCGGGCACCGCGACCGCGATCACCCGGGTCTGGGTCGGCACCGGCGCATCGAGCACCTCCGATCGCTCACCGGCCGCACCGAGCGTGCCGAACCGGGTCTTGAGCCGCTCCTCCACATCCTCCCAGGACAGGTCCCCCACCACCAGGATGCTGACGGGCCCCTCGGCCATCATCTGCTCGTGGACCGCGAAGACCTCGCCGCGCTTCACCTTGGAATAGGCATCCGGATCAGGGCGATAGCCGTAGGGGTGATCGGCCGGATTCCACGCATAGGTGAGCGCAGAGCCTACGATCCGGCGCGGGCTCGCCGGCCCGAGGATCTCGAAGAACCGGACCGTCTGCTCCTTGTCGAGCTTGATCTCCCGACCCGGGAATGCCGGGTGCAGCGCCACATCGGCGAGCACATCCAAGCCCTTGTCGAGCTCGTCGAGGGGGACCTGCACCCCAGCCGCCATCTGGTGGTCGCCGAGATAGCCCCACAGCGTCATATCCAACACATCCGCGAGCTCGGAGAGCTCGGCGCTATCGTACTTCTCTGAGGCGACATCCCAGACCGAGCCCACCACAGAGTGCGCGCTCTGCTTCTGGTCCGAGAGGTCTACTCGGCCAGCCCACCAGGTCACTTCGATCGTGGCCTTTCGGAGCCGGGGGACGCGCACATGCCACACCTCCAGGCCCTCGCCGAGCTCATGCCTCTCCAGGTCATCGAGCTCCAGCGGTACCGGGGCGAGCACATCGGGCGCATGAGAGCGGTCGGGGACCTCGATCTTCGGTTCTTCCGCGAATGCGGGGAGCAGCAACCACATCATTTGATCTCGACCTCCACAGAACCCTCGAGCATGCCGTCATCCCCTTCGGGAACGACCGAGAGCGTGATGCGCTTCTCGTCGACCAGATATTTGTTGAATACCCGCATCACATCGTCCGCGGTGACCGCCTCGTAGCGAGCGTAGTCCGCCCCCGAGCAGTTGGGGTCGCCCTTGAACCGCTGGCAGTCCGCCAGCACCTCCGCCCGCCCCTCCAGCCCCTCGAGCCCGTTGAGCATGCCGGCGCGAACCGATTTCCGGGCCCGCTTCAGCTCCGCCTCGGTGGGCGGCTTTTTTGCGAACTTCGCCAGCTCCTTGTCGATCTTGGCGTCGAGCTTTGAGAGCGGGAGGTCATCTGCGATGGCGACCATGATGAAGTGGCCACCGATCTCCGAGTTGCTCTGAAACACCCCAAAACCGCTGGCGATGCTCTTCTTGAACTGGAGCGCATCGTCCATGCGGGTGCCGCGCCCTCCGGAGAGCACATTGGAGAGGATGTCGAGGGCCGGCTCGTCGGCATGCCCCATGGGGACAGCGGGCCAGATCCGATACAGCGAGCGGTCCTCGACCCGGTCGGTGATGTAGTAGTCGCCGTGGACCTCGGTGCCGATCTCGACCGCCTCGGCGCGCTCTGCTGCAGGCCCCGCATCGGGCACATCCGAGAACCAGTATTCCACCCGCTCCAGGGCCGCTTCGGTGTCGAAGTTGCCCACCAGGGACAGCACCGCATTGCGCGGCCGATACGACCGCTTCCAGAAGTCGATGACGCGCTGCAGATCGAAGCCCTCGATATCTTCGATCGTTCCGATCACGCTGTGCTGGTAGGGGTGTCCCTCGGGCCAGCCGATGAGTGCGATCGCGTCCCAGTTGCGCCCGCGGGGCTCGGCATAGCCCTCGGCGCGCTCCTGGAGCACCACCTTCTGCTGGTTCTGGAGGTTCTCCAGGTCGAGGCCCGCCTCCAGAAATCCCATCCGGTCGGACTCCAGCATCAGCGCCAGATCCAGGGCACCACTCGGGAAGGTCTCGTGGTAGGCCGTCTCGTCCTCGGAGGTGAACGCGTTGTTCCAGCCTCCGGCCGCGGTCAACCACTCGTCGAAGGCGTTGGTGGGGACATTGGCGGAGCCCTCGAACATCAGGTGTTCGAACAGGTGGGCACAGCCGTATTCCCCCTCGTGCTCGTCGCGGGCGCCTACGCCATAGTGAATATGCAATGCGATATTATCGGTGTTGTGGTCCTCTGAGAGCACCACCGTCAGGCCGTTGTCTAGCGTGTGAACGCTGGCCTCCACTTCGAACGGGTCGTTGGCGAGTGCGGTCGCCATCCAGACAATCAGCATGGGTCCTCCGGGCGCGCAGTCTACGTCAGTTCGCCACGACGATCCGAAGAAGCCTTCTCATGGGCTGCCTCAGCCCCAGCGCTGTGGGCGCATCACCCCGAGCTCGACGAGCTGCGCCACCACCTCCGGGCTCCCCCGCCCCTCGAGCACAGCCGCGGCGTCCTCGGGGTCGAGCTCCACCAGGACCAGCTCGCCCACCGCGTCCCGGCCCACCACCACCGCCCAGGCGCTTCCATCCAGGACCAGGCTCAGCCGGCCCTCGGTCGCCACCCCCGAGATCGTGCCCGCATCTACGGCCTCGGAGAGCGCGAATAGATCGGTCGGGCCGAACACCACGCGGGCTCCGTCACAGAGCACAGCGCCCTCGCCCGGACCCAGAGAGAGGGCCAGGGTGTCGGGCCGGACCCCACGAATCGCGGTCTCGAGCTGGGCCAGGGGCGCCACATCCGGGTGGGCCTCCGCGAGCCATTCCGCGAAGCGATCCCCGATCGGCTGGCGCTGGCACGGGTCCTCCGCAGCAAACGGGGCGACCAGATCGATGCCCGCATCATCGGCCAGCTCGAGGACCAGCGGGGTGACGCTGCGCAGGCCCTCGTCGAGCTGAGGCAGGTGAGAGCCGGGACCGGCGAGGGTGTAGCCCACCGCAAATAGCTCGGTGGCGCTGGGCAGGATGAAGGACTCGGTGAGCCCCTCCCAGGCCTCGCGCAGCTCCGAGAAGGGCGCGCGATGCAGCCGCTCCACCTGCTCCAGGATCGCGGACGCGGCCTCGCCTTGGGTCTCCGACCACACGGTGAGCATCCGGAAGGCAAGATCCTGACGCGCCCACCGGTCCCGACCCGCCGAGGGATCGGGAGCGAGCGCCGAACAACCCCCCCCGACCAGAGCCCGAGATACCTCCACCACCCGCGCTTCCAGGGCATCGAGGTCGGCGGACCACCCCCCGCCAGGCACCAGAAAAGCGGCAAACCGCTCCATCGCGGCGCTGTTCAGCCGACGGTGATGGGCGCGGGCATAGGCCACCCCATCCGAGCACAGGTCCAGGCTGCCATACCGATGGGCGATGGGCTGGCCCAGCCGCCGGGACCGGGCGATCGCAGCGAGCTCGGCATCGAGAAAGCGCGCCGCATCGACGAGGTGCTGCCGATCCTCGGCTGTGGTCTCGCGGAAGGCGGCTGCCTGCTCGCAGTCCGCGCAGAACTCCCGGTAGAGCGGGCCTCCCCCAGCATGGCGAGCGCAGCGCTGGAGCCGGACCTCGTCGAGAAAGTAGTACAGGACCACCGGGAGCAGCTCAGCCAATCGGCCCGCCGTGGCATGGAAAAAGCGCGTGGCTCCGGGGTGCCAGCCGAAGCCCACCAGGGCGTGGCAGAGCTCATGGCTGCTCCACTTCCCACGGTGGCCCGGGTGGAAGCTCGCCACCGCGAGATCGTGTCGAAAGGACTGATATTTTCGCTCTGGAAGCACCCCATCCGCCCAGCGCGACGGGCTCGCGTGTTCTTCCTGACCCGGCTCCACCCACATCTCCGGCAGGTCCAGGGCGAAACGGTGCTCGAAGTGAAATGCAAACAGGCCGTCCGCAGCGGCCAGCTCCCCTACCCGCTGTGCGGCAGGGCTTCGGCGGTGGTCCCGTGCCGGGGTGCCGTCGGGCCAGAGCCCCGAATATGGGGCCAAGGTTTCGAGGTAGCCAAGAGCCTGATCGGGGTCGAAGAGCATAGAGCGGGCTAACCGACCCCGACCGCCTCCCCCATTCTCTCCGCGGGGTGGAAGGGCTCGGACCCCCAGATTACCCCGCCCCATGCGAAAGCCCGAGCGCGCCAAGCGCATCCACCAGATCCTCGACACCCTCTATCCAGAGCCGCCGATCCCCCTCGATCATGGCGACCCGTTCACGCTGCTCACAGCCGTGCTGCTCTCGGCCCAGTGCACCGATGCCCGCGTCAACCTCGTCACGCCGGGCCTGTTCGAGCTCGCACCCGACGCTCACGCCATGGCCGGGGTCCCCGTCGACGCCATCCTCGAGCAGATCCGCTCCTGCGGGCTCGCCCCGACCAAGGCCAAGAACATCTCCCGCATGGCCCAGATGCTCGTCGACTCCCACGACGGCGTCGTGCCCGCCGACTTCAAGGCCCTCGAAGCCCTGCCCGGCGTCGGCCACAAGACCGCGAGCGTGGTGATGGCCCAGTCATTCGGGGTCCCTGCATTCCCCGTAGACACCCACATCTTCCGCCTCGCCCGCCGCTGGCGTCTATCCACCGGGAAGAACGTCTCCAAGGTCGAGGCCGATCTGAAGAAGACTTTTCCCAAGGAGAGCTGGAACAAGCTCCACCTCCAGATCATCTACTTCGGTCGTGAGCACTGCCCCGCCCGCCGACACGACGTAGATGCCTGCCCCATCTGCCAGTGGATCGAGCCCCGCGTGAAGGACTGATTGGAATACACTGCTCGGGTCCGGGGTCGCCGGACCGTCCGGAGGATCTCTTGCTCGCCTGGCTGCTCATTCTGCTCGATCCCGCATCCGCCGCCGATCCAGTCCAGATCGACATCACCGACCCCAGCGCCCGCAAGGTCGTGCTCGACTGCGAAGGCAAGATCATCGAGGCGCCGGTCCGCAACGGAAAGGTAAGCTTCACACAAGCCAATGGCAAATGCGAGGTCATGCTGCTCAGCCGTGTGGGCGTGCTCGATGGTCCCGCCCAGTACACCTGCGGACAGGACGGCTGCGTGCAGAGAGATGTGATCCACAAGGACATCGTAGAGGCAGACAACCGCATCACCGTGGTCATCACGGACAGCTCCACCACCCTGCTCGAGCTGATCTGCCCGAGCGGCTATCGCCAGCGCTCCCGGGTGGAGACCAACACCGCGGTGTTCGACAATGTGCCCACCGAAGACTGCAACCTGCTCTGGAAGGGGGGCTCGATCCCCGCAAAAGCCCGCAAGCTCCGCACCGGCACCTGGTATTGCCAGGCCACCAGCGGGACCGGCGTGTGCAAGCGCCGTTGAGTCGCCGAGTCGCTCTACAGACCGGTATCGAAGCCACCACTTCCGGCAGACAGGACAAGGATGAGGATGAAGTAGCCGATCAGCCCAAGCCCCCCCAATGCCAATACCAACAGCGCGATCACTCCGATGATCAGGGTCCAGCCGAACACCCACCCGCTGCCGGCGGGGCTCCGTTTGGTTGCCCGCTTGGAAGAGGGGCGTGGCTCGGGGGGAGCGGGCTCCGGAGAAGGCGGCTCCGAATCTTCGTCCTCGATCATCGAGTCGCCGAACCCGACCGTCTCCGACGCCGCCGCGACCCCGGGACGACTCCCCAAGCTGACCGGAACCGGCGTGGCGTCGCCGACCACCTGGCTGATCCGGTGCTCTGTGAGCACCCGCCCCACGAGGGAACCCTCGGCGCTGGGTAGCTCCGGCCAGGCGACCATCCGCACCCACTTCCGGAGGGCGGGACCAGGCACCGACTCGGACAGGTCCTCGAGGAGGGGCCCGAGCTCGGCTGCGGTGGGGCGATCCGCGATCTCGAAGGCCAACATCCGATTGAGCACAGCCAGCAGCTCATCGGATAGCGACAGGCCCCCGAGATGGCCGGCGAGATGGCCCGCATGCTTGACGGGATCCAAAGCCAGCAGGAAGTGCTCCCGCGCGCTGAGCTGCTCGAACAAGCGGGTGCCCCCTGCGACCAGCTCGAACAGGGTACAGCCCAGCGCGTAGATATCGCTGGCGGGCTCCCCGCTGACACTGTCGAAGCGCTCCGGAGCCATATACCAAGGGCTCCCCATGGTGACCCGGGTCTGGGTCTTGGCCTCGCGCTTCACATCGGTGGCCTTGGCGATGCCAAAGTCCAGCAGCTTCACATCGCCGTGCTTTCCGACCCGGATATTGGACGGCTTGATGTCGCGATGCACGAGGTGCAGCGGCGTACCGTCGTGACCGGGGGCCTCGTACGCAGCCTTGAGCGCCTCGGCCACCCTGGAGCACACCTCGAGCCCCGCCCGCAACGAGATCGGAGGGGAGCAGTCGAAGCAGCCCTCGAGGTCGAGACCGGGCACATATTCCATGACCAGGGCGACACGCCCTTCGAGCATGACCAGATCGCGAACCTTGAGCACGGCGGGATGGTTGACCCGCCCCAGCAGGCGCCCCTCGTCACGGAGCCGCTGAACCGCCTGACTGCGCGGGTCGAGCCCCTCGTGGAGCACCTTGACCGCGACCTGGGTGTCCACGCCACCGGTGCTCAGCATGCGGGCCAGATAGACCTCGCCGAAGCCCCCGCTTCCGAGGCACTGCTCGATCTGGAACCGGCGAGCGTCTTCAGCCACGGCCCTCTACTATCTCGTATTGCTTCTCGGCGGATTCGAAGGCTGCCACCGCATTCTCGAGGGCCTCCCGCGCCACCACGGAGTGCCCATCGGTGAGGGCCGACCAGCAGCGGTTGACGTTGCGCTCCCCTGCAGAGAAGGGGCCGAAGTACTCGGCAAAGCCCGCCAGACCGTGCCGGGCGATGAGCTGACCGCGGCCCTCGACCAGAGGGTTGAGCACATCATCTCCCAGAGAATCGATCGCGAGGCGGGCCTTGTTTGCAGGCGCATCCATCGGCAGGTCCGCGATCATCTCCTGGAGCGCGGACAGGCGCGAGCGGGTCTCGGCCATGGTCGCCACGAAGTCCACCCGGCCGCCACTACCGGTGCCCGTGCCCGCGTTGTCCTCGGCGACCTGCATCCGCGCGAGCACCGCCCCACCGATGATCAGCACCACACCGACCAACCAGCCAAGCCCGCCTGTCTGGAACCAGCTGATCAGCCTCTCCTGGGGACCGGGCAGCCCGATGGCGTCGCGCTCGGCCTCGGCGAGGTGCAGAAAGAGCGCGGGGTCCTGGTCGGACTCCATGCCCCACTGACGGAGCTTCTTCAGCTCCGACTGCGCCTTCTTGACCTGCGCCTTCAACCGCTCGTCCGACTTCATCAGGGCGATATGTTCGTCCATGCTGAGCGTGCTGAGGTCGATGCCCTCGGCCTTGAGGGTCTTGTTGAGCTCTCGCCCTTCTTCGAGCACGCCCATCAGCTTCTCTGCCGCAGCAACCTTGGCGCTGGCCTCGCGAAACCTGGAGTGACGGTCGCCATTCCGTGAGCCGAAGGAGGCCGCGATCACGATGCCGAGCAGCAGCAGCACCAGCCCGATCTTGCCCTTCATGCCCCACCCCCAAGCAGCGAACCGCCGGTCTGGATGACATTCCAGCTCAGCTGAGTGAGGGCCTCGCCCACGATCAGCCCCGCCGCAAAGGGCACCAGCTTCCGGCCGATGAACTCGCGGCCGTAGGCCTTCTCGAGCCCCATGGCCACGACATTCCCGACCCCATAGGCCAGGGTGATGGAGAAGGGCAGATACATCGCGAGCCCCACGAGCACCGCGATTCCGCCGATGGGGAAGATGGAGAGCGCCCCCCCCAACACGGCCCCACTGGCGTACTTGTCGACCGCAGCGTCGCTGGACTGGAGCGCCTCGATCATGCCCTGGAGCGCCCCAGCCTGAGGAGCGGAGAGGCAGAACTGGGTCTGCTCGATGCAGGCGGTGGACTGCGGACCAAAGCCGGGAGTGCCATCGCCTGGGGCATTCCACAGCAGGAACAAGACGCCGATGGCGATGATGGGCCCGATCCAGCAGAGGATGAGCTGAGCGAGCTGCTGTTCGCGGGGCCGGCTGCCGACGAGGTGACCCGTCTTCAGATCCTGCATCATGTCGGCGCACTGGCTGGTGGCGATGCACACCGCGACGCCGATGAGGATGGCCGCCGTCACATTGCCGCCGGTGACGAAGAACATCAGAGTGACCGCGATAAGAGCCAGCCCCGAGAGTGGCGAGATATCCGTAGCACCGGTGGCCTGGGCGACGATGATGCCCGCGAGGGCCAGCCAGAGCGCCCCGACGATCGCGACGAGGATGGCGGTGCCGACCCCGATCTCGTCGCTGGAGAACAGGGCCGAGAGGAATAGCATGACCATGGCTGCGGCCGCCGCCACACCGAGCACGGTCGGCGAGAGCTCGTCGGGGCTGGACCCCTGCTCCCGAGCCAGCTTGGCCGCTGCAGAGAGGCTCTTCATCGCACCGGTGACCGCGGGGAGGGCGCTCGCTACTCCCGCCAAGGCGCCACCGATGAGCATGCCGATCCCCAGGGGACGGAGCATCTGGCTGTAGATCTCCGCCGCCTGCCAGTGGGGAATATCGCCCGCCGGCATCGCGACATGGGGCGGAATCCAACCCATCTGCACGGCGATCGGAGAGATCACCCACCAGGCGAGCACGCCACCGAATGCGAACGGAAGGCCCCCCTTCCCGGACAGAAGGCCCGCGCCGAAGTTGGCGGCCGATATGTACAGGGCGAACGGTACCCAGGGCGGCAGCGAAGCCAGCTCGCCCACGTCGAGGTCTTCGGGCATCAGCCCGAAGTTCACCAGCAGGGTGAGCCCCGCAGCGAGCACCGCGCCACCGACGAGGATGGTGCCCTGAGCGAGCCCCTCGCCCGGAGACTTGAGCAGGGTGGCGACGGCCACTCCGCTGGGGAACTTGAGCCGCTCGAACTCGATCATCTGCTTGCGAAGCGGAATGATCAGTACAATTCCCATCAGCGACCCCGCGATGGCGCTGAAGATGAGCGGCCCCACGGGAAAGTCTTCCAAAGTGGGGTCACTCACGCTCAACAACATCAGCGCGGGCAGGGTGAACACCACGCCGGAGCTGGCGGTGTTGATGCCCGACGCGACGGTCTGGTTGATATTGTTCTCGACGATCGACTTGCGTCGCAGCACGCCGCGCAGCGCGACGAAGCCGAGGATCGCGGCCACCGTAGACCCCCCGAGCCCGAAACCGAGCTTGAGGGCGATGTACACGAACGAGGCGGTCATGATGATGCCTTGCACCGTCCCGAGCGCCACTCCTATCAACGAGAGCTCGGGATAGGGCCGCACAGCCTGCGTACTCAAACAGATCTCCCTCTCAAGAGTCGCAGCCGTATATCCGCTCATCGTCGGTCTGTGTGTGAATCGGCCTGTGCACACTGGATTGCCGCGTGCTAAACGCGAAGCCAATAGGAGACCGAAGATGCCCTACATCGTCACCGAGAACTGCGTCGACTGCCGCTACACGGACTGCGTCGAGGTCTGCCCCGTCGACTGTTTCTACGGCGACGCCAAGATGCTCTACATCCACCCGGACGAGTGCATCGACTGCGGCGCCTGCGAGTTCGCCTGCCCGGTCAAGGCAATCTTCAACGAAGACGATCTCCCCGCCGAGCTTCAGAGCTGGGTCCAGATCAACTCCGACAAGTCCCAGAGCGACGAGGTCGAGCTCGTCACCGAGAGCACCGACCCGCTCCCCACTGCGGCCGAGAAGAAGGCCCGCCTCGGCCTCTGATTCACAGACCGCTCCCGCACCGTGACCTACGAAGAGGCGCTCGCGGTGCTGGAGATCGACTCCGGTGCAGACAAGAAGTCCGCCCGGCGTGCCTATCTCCGCGCGGTCAAGAGGCATAAGCCCGAGTCCGACCCCGCGGGCTTTCAGCGAGTGCGCGAGGCCTGGGAGCTGATCGGGGCCCAGATCGAATGGCGGCGCCAGTGGCAGAGCCCAGCTCCAGTCCAGCCGGTCGAGCTCCCCGAGCCGGTCGAGCTCCCCGAGCCGGTCGAGCTCCCCGAGCCGCTGCCATGGGAACCGCCAGAGGAGAGCTCCGACGAGGTCTGGCGAGTCGAACCCGAGCAAGCTCCGGAGCCGGCGCTCCCCAATCCCCAGATCCTGGTCGAGCATGCACTCCAGGGGGTCCGGGTCAGCCCGGAGATCGGACTCGATTGCCTCGAGCGGGGCCTCGCTGCCGCGGCCCAGGGCGCCACGCCCCTGCCCGTATTGAGCACCATCCTGCACACCGTGATCGAGCTCCACGCCCGCGGCGAGCCCGAGCTCGGTGTCCGGGCCTGGGGAGCCGCCCGCCAGTGGTTCGAATCCAGCGGCACCGGCACACGCCTCTCCGATCAGACCGCAATCTCGCTGGTCTTTGCGAGGGAACTCTCGGACCTGCCGCTCCAACTCCATGACGGTATTCGCCGCCGAATCGCCACCGCCGCCCTCGACCAGGATCTCGCCGGAGCCCAACAGGATCTCCTGGATCTCTACCGGACCACCCCCCACGTGACCCTTGATGCGGCCGCGCTCATCGAGGCCCACGCCCCCAACCTCCACGGGATCTTCGGACGCTTCCTCCGCGACCCCATCGGTGATGCTGCGCCCCCGCCCCGCAAGAAAGAGCAGCAAGACTCGAGCTGGGCCGAGTCGAGCGTCTTCGTCTACGCAGCCATCGTCGCGCTGACCGTGATGCTCAGGGTGTGCGCGATCAGTGAGCGCGCCCCGCCCCTCGAACCGGCGACCTTCGAGATGCCGGAGCGGCTCGAGTCCAGACCCGCGTGGAGCCTGGGCGAGGACATCCCCCATCGAGCCATCTCCGTTCCCCAGATGGCCCTCTGTCTCTCCGATCTCGGTCACCCTCTCCAAGCCTGCGAGTACGCCAGTGACATGGCGGACGCCCTCGATCGGTACGACTGTGACGGGGTCCGAAGCACGCTGGAGAGACTCGAAGCCCTCGCGGAACAGACCCCGGTGATCCCAGACTCCTACCTGGGGGATACCCGACAGCAGGTCGCCCAGATACGCACGGCCGTAGCCCAGTCCTGTGTCCTGGAGGACCCCAGTGCCCCCTGAACCCCAATCCACCCTCATCGGCATCGATCTGGGCACGACCTACTCTCTGGTGGCGGTGCTCCTGGATGGTGTACCGACCGTGCTCCCCAATGCCATCGGCGAGCACCTCACGCCGTCGGCGGTCAGCCTCACCGACAACGGCGATGTGCTCGTCGGCCCTCCCGCTCGGGCGCGAGTCACTACCCATCCCGGCCGCACCGCCACGGCCTTCAAGCGCGACATGGGGGGCGAACGCCGCTACGACCTCGGGCTGAAACAGTACAGCCCGGTCGAGCTCTCCGCGATGGTGCTCAAGGTCCTCAAGCGCGACGCCGAGGCCGCCCTCGGATGCCCGGTCACCGAGGCTGTCATCACCGTGCCCGCCTACTTCGGAGAGGCCCAGCGCCAGGCCACTCGGAATGCCGGGGAGATCGCAGGGCTCCGAGTCGAGCGCATCATCAACGAACCCACCGCCGCCGCCATGGCCTATGGTCTCCATGCCAAGGATCAGGAGCTCCAGGCTGTCGTGCTCGATCTGGGCGGAGGCACCTTCGATGTGACTGTGCTCGAGATCATCGAAGGCGTCATCGAGATCCAATCGAGTGCGGGGGATGCCCGGCTCGGCGGCGAGGATTTCGTCGATCGGCTGGCAGAGCACACCGCCAAGCACATCCAAGAAGCCCACCGGATCGATCCCCGCGACACCCCTCGCGCCTTCGCACGGATCCGCGAGGCCTGCGAGCTGGCGAAGCGCCGACTCACTCTGGCGACCCAGACCCGCATCGTGCTCCCCGGACTGGACCTGGGTCGGAAGGTCGTGGATATCGACCTCGATCTCGATCGGGACGCCGCCGAAGCGATCTGGCAGCCCATCCTCGACCGGCTCAAGGCGCCAATGCTCCGGGCTCTCCGAGACGCCGACCTGCGCCCCGAGCAGGTCGATGAGGTCATCCTCGTCGGTGGAGCGACCCGAATGCCCTGTGTGGTGCGCCTCGCCGCGAGCTTGTTCGGGAAGATGCCCAGCCGCACGCTGCCTCCTGATGAAGCCGTCGCGATGGGTGCGGCGGTCCAGGCAGCCCTCAAGAGCGGGCACGAGAGCGTCGAGGACATCGTGATCACCGATGTCGCGCCATTCACACTGGGGATCTCCACCACCACCAGCATCGGGTCCCAGCGCGTCGAGGGGATCTTTGCGCCTATCATCGACCGCGGGACGGTGATCCCGTGCAGCCGGAGCAAGCACTTCTTCACCGTCGAGGACCTGCAGCGGGCCATCACGGTCGAGGTGCACCAAGGCGAGCACGCCATGTGCCGCGACAATACCCTGCTGGGTCACTACACTCTCGCCGACCTCCCCGCCAAGCCCGGGGGAGAGCAGGGAGTGGAGGTTCGCTTCACCTACGATCTCAATGGCCTGATCGAGGTCGAGATGCACATCATCGGGACCGAGCGCCGGGAGCATCTTCTGATCGAGCAGGCTCCCGGGAAGCTCTCCGAGGAGCAGATCGCCCAGGCGCGTGCAGCCATGGAGGCGCTCAAGTTCCACCCGCGAGACAGCCTGCCCAACACCACCGCCATCCACCGCGGCGAGGCGCTGTACATCGAACTCACCGGGGAGGCGCGCGAGAGGCTCGGCGTCACGCTGGCCGGGTTCCGCGCCGCGCTCGAGACCGAGGACGAGCACGAGATCAACCTCCACCGCACACTGCTCAACCAGCTCATCAGCAGCTACAGCTGATCGATGGGTTATCCCAGGCCACCTGGAGGACGAAGACATGGGTGATGTTTTGGTGACCGGCGGCAAGCTATCCGATGGGCAGATCACAGAGCTCGATGTAGAGCTACACCGCATCGGACCGCGCAAGATCGACCGTGAAACCGCGCTATCCTGGATGAAGGACGGCCACTCCCTGGTGCCGATGCTCAAGAACAAGCGCCTCACCGCCCTGCAGTTGGTCGAGGTCGGCGACGCGACCTTCATCCGCCCCGACAACGTGTCAGAGGCAGAAGACCTGCTCCCCGTATTGGGCTGACAGCCTGTCGTAGGAACCTCTTCAGTTTCGGTACAACCCACTCTCTCAGGTAGGCACAGGGCTTGCTCAGCGGCGTCTTATGATCAGATTCCTCCCGCTATTCGCGCTGCTCGGTTGCCCGAAGACCCCTGAACTACCGACACCGGTGTGGGACGAAACCCCGCGTCTCCCTGCACCTATCGCGGGCGTGTACGCCCGTTCCCCCGAGATCCCCACCGACGTCGCGCTCGCGAAGTTCGTCATCGACAAGCCCTGGGATGCCTCCCTCTCCGGTGCCGCAGCGGGGCTCGCCCTCAAGCTCGTCAACGAGATGACCCACGGTCCCGGCCTGACCCGCTGGAGGGTGCGCGAGGCCCTGTGGAAGGCGGGCTATCCCTTCCCCGCACGGGACGCTCGGGCCTGGACGGCCGCACCAGATGGCGGCCCCCCACCCCAGCTCCTGGCCTGGCTAGACGGCTTTCCCGAGGGCGACGATCTCGGCCTGGTACGGGCCCGCGGCCACGACGAAGACCTGTGGGTAGCCCTGCGCGCCACGCCGTCCTTCGAGTTCGGGCGTATTCCCCGCCAAGTCCCGGAGGGCGGTAGCCTCGAGCTGCCCGCGGCCTCGGGCGCCACCTATATCGTCTCCGATGCCAACGGCCTCGTGGTCCGTGGAGAGCTGGACTCCCCCGCTCAGATCGAGTGCAATATCGTGGGCGAGTGGATGGTGAAGATCGTGCCGCAGTCCGGCCCGGCCGCGGTTCTGCCCGTATATGTCGGCATGATGCCACCCGAGCTCGGGCTCATCCGGGACGTCGCCTCGATCCGCACACCCACCGACGCACTTGCACGGGCCGAGTCGCTTCTCCGCGAGATCCGCGGCGCCTATGGCACCACGCCCCTCCAGCGGGATTTCGCGCTCGACGCCGGGGCCCGTTCCCTGCTCCGAGGCGACGCGGGCTCAGCAGAGGGTGTACGCAACAGCCTCGGCCTCCCCCCGGAAAAGACCACGCTCTGGCAGTGTCGGGGCACGACAATCGAGGCTTGCTTCGACTCGGTAATCTGGGAGCCAGAGAACCGCCTGGCCCTGCTCGACGAGCGCAGCACCCTGGGATTGGCGGCCGACCTGGACGCTTCTGGCGTCCACCTCGTGGGCATCGTGAGCGTGACCCATTAAACCCGTCCCAGTTGCACAGACACGGCTGCTCTAACGGCCGGAGGTAGCGGAATGCAGTTCGAACTGGACCGTACCAAGATCATCATCGGGGCCGTGGTCCTGGTGATCCTTCTCATTGTGACCGTTCCCCTGTTCGGTTCGTTCAACAAGGGCTCGCTCCGCGCAGAGGTGCCTCTCAACGTCGACTCGATCCGGCAAGCAGAGATCGAGTACCACGGTGCCTTCGAGTCCTATGTGTCAGCCTCCTCCGCCCCTCGCGACCCTCTCTCGGTAGACAGCAAGGCCGTAGCCTGGGCGCCCAGCGCCGGCTTCAAGAAGCTCTCCTGGGCACCAGAGCAGACCGAAGTTCGTGGGTCCTACGCGGTCAATGCCAAGGCCGATGGGTTCACCGTGACCGGCGTGTGCGATGTCGACGACGATCAGAGCCAGGCACGTTTCCAGGCCACCCTCGCGGACGAAGCCCGGTCGCTGACGGACGACTCGGTCTTCTGATTTCGTTGCAGCTCCGCATCATCGCTGCCGTCGCTTGGGTGGGCGCGGTCGCCATCCACTCCCGCGTCGAGCGCGAACCTGCTGCGCTCTCGCCCAGCTCTGCACCCGTGCTGGCCGTCCTCTCGGGGGGTCACACCACAGCTGCGGCCAGTGCAGCTTGGTCCTCGACCGTGCTTCACTATGCCAACACAACCGCAGATCCGTCCACCGTGGCTGCGGGAATCCACACCGCCCTGCGCTTCGATCCTTCCCTGCAGCCTCCGGTCGTGCACGGCGTGATGATGCTCCAGCGACTTGGAGCGACCGAAGAGGTCCCCGCGCTGCTTCAGCACGGAATGCACGAATTCCCCGATGAGTCCTGGTTTCCGTGGGCGATGGGCATGCACCTCTGGCTCGCAGAGGACAGCCCAGATGCCGCCGCCGAGTGGCTGGAGAGAGCCGCCGATCTCTCCCCCGACTCCATCCATCGAGACGCGGCCGCCGCGCTCCGAGCCAGGCCATGAAGGGCGCCATCGGCTTGGGCTGTAGCCTCGGCGATCGCCGGTCCCGGCTGGACACGACGGTCCATCAGCTCGCAGCCCATCCCGACCTCCAGCTGCTCCGGTGCTCCCGGTGGTACCGCACACCCCCCATGCACGGGGGAATGGCGACGGGTTGGTTCCTCAATGGTGTGGTGACCTTCGAGACCCGCCTGCCCGGTCACGCCCTCCTCGAGCTCTGCCGCGAGCTCGAGGCCCGCGCAGGTCGACGGCGGGCACGCTTCTGGGGCGACCGCACCCTCGACCTCGATCTCCTTCTCCTCGAGCAACAGGTCCTCGACGACACCCAGCTCACCCTGCCCCATCCCGCCATCGCCCAGCGACCCTTCGTGCGCACACCGCTGCTCGAGATCTGGCCCGACGCCGCCAATCCGCGCACCCGAACGCCTTACCGGGAGCATCCACCCGCCACGGGGCCGCGGGCCATTCCCGTCGGGGTCATCGCCCTTCCACGCCGGTAGTGCCGCCTTCTCCACCCCGATCGTCCTGCAACATTTCCGCACAGGGAGTTGAACCGCGGAGGCGTCGGAAGTAATGAGTGAGTCCTCATTCAGTGGAGACCGATTGGCCCAGCCCAGCCAGCGACGCACCCAGAAGCGCGACCTCATCGTCGAAGCTGCGGTCCAGGTGTTCGCCGAGAAGGGTTTTCATCAGGCGAGGATCAGCGATATCGCCACTCGGGCTGGGGTAGCCGACGGCACCATCTACCTCTACTTCAAGAACAAAGAGGACCTGCTATTGTCGATCTTCGAAGAGAAGATGGACGAGCTCCTCGATGGCATGCATGCCGCCCTGGATGGGATCGAGGACCCGCTCGACAGAGTCCGGCGCTTCGCCCAGCACCACTTCCTCCAGGTCCGCGACAACCGCGCCGCCGCAGAGGTCCTGCAGGTAGAGCTACGGCTCTCGAACAAGTTCCTCAAGGAATACCGCCCCGAGAAGCTGTGGGATTACCTGAATATATTCGCCGACATCGTGCGCAGCGGGCAGCACGCCGGGCTGTTTCGGCCCGAGATCGACCCCTTCATCGCCATGTGGGGTTTCTTCGGCGGTCTCGACGAGATCGCGATGCAGTGGGTGCTTGCGCGCAACCACCAGCGCATCCAGCTCGAAGAAGCCGCTCACCAGGTCGCGGAGATCTTCATCCGCGGAATGCTAATCACACAAACCCAACAAAACTCGGAGGAATCGTGAAAATCGGAGTTTGCGCAAAGATCACCCCGGACGCTGACGCCCGGATCAAGGTCGCCGCAGATGGCAGTGATGTCGTGCTCGACGGCGTCAAGTTCACCATCAGCGACTACGACGAATACGCCATCGAAGAGGCCATCCGCACCAAGGAGAAGCACGGCGGAGAGGTCGTCTCGTTCACCGTCGGTGCCGCCACCAACGACAAGCAGCTGCGCAGCGGGGCCCTGGCCCTCGGAGTCGATCGCTCCGTGCTCATCACCGAGACCCCCGGCGATCCCCTCGGGATCGCCAAGCTCTTGGCTGCGGCAATCCAAAAGGATGAGCTCGACGTGGTGTACACCGGCAAGTCCACCATCGACGACCAGAACTTCCAGGTTGGCGCCATGATCGCCGAGCTGCTCGGCTGGGCCCATGTGTCCCAGGTCACAGAGCTCTCCTTCGAGGGCTCCGACTACAAGGCCACCCGCAATATGGACGCCGGTGTGCGCCAGGTCGTAGCGGGCACGCTGCCCGCAGTGTTCAGCTGTGAAGACGGCCTCAATACCGTCCGATACGCCAAGCTGCCCGCAATCATGAAGGCCAAGCGCAAGCCCCTCGCGAAGGTCACGGCGGCAGACGTGGGCACCGAAGCCGGTGCCGCGCGTTCCTCGGTCGGCAACTTCGCCCCCCCGGCGGCGCGCCCCGCTGGTCGAATCATCGAGGGAGATGCGGCCGTGGCCGCCAAAGAGCTCGTCCGCATTCTGCGCGACGAAGCCAAGGTCCTCTAAAAAGGTCGAAGGAGAAATACAATGAGCGGAATCCTCGTCGTCGCCGAACATACCGACGGCTCTTTCAAGTCGACCGCAGCCGAGCTGATCGGCAAAGCAACCGAGCTCGCAGCTACTCTCGGAGTCACCGTGTCCGCCGCCGTCCTCGGCGACGCCCCGGCTGCTTCCCTCGGTGGTTTCGGAGCCACCAAGGTCTACCAGGCCTCGGGTGACTTCCTGCCCCACAGCACGGGCGCCGTGACCGACGCACTCGTGGCCATCATCCGTGAAGCCGACCCGGATATCGTGCTGGCTCCGGCCAGCTTCGAGTGCCGAGACGTGCTCCCACGCCTCACCGCACGCTTCGATTCGGCCATGGCCTCCGACGCCGCTGCGCTGAGCATCGCCGACGGACATCTGGTCGCGCGTCGCCCCACCTACGCTGGCCGCATCGAGGCCGATGTCACCATCAGCGCGCGCCCCGCCTTCGCCCTGGTTCGGGGCAATAGCTTCCCCAAGGCCGACAACAACGGCTCCACCGCCGATGTGGTCGCAGTCTCCTGGGAAGCCACCACCCCGAGCGCCAAGGTCATCGAGACCCTCAAGCCCGAGTCCCGCGGCATCGATCTCGCCACCGCGAGCAAGGTGGTGGCCGGGGGTCGCTCGCTCAAGTCCAAGGAGCAGTTCGACTCGCTGATCCGCGGCCTCGGCGATGCGCTCGGAGCCGGTGTGGGTGCCTCGCGCGCCGCCACGGATGCCGGGTACGCCGACCACAGCGAGCAGATCGGGCAGACCGGACAGACCGTCAGCCCCAATTTGTACATCGCCGTGGGCATCTCCGGAGCGATTCAGCACCTCGCCGGCATGCGGTCCTCGAAGGTCATCGTCGCGGTCAACAAAGACCCCGATGCCCCGATCTTCCAGCATGCCACCTACGGAATCGTCGCCGACCTGTTCGACGTCGTTCCGGCGCTGACCGAGGCCCTCCAGGAGGGCTGAGCACTCAATTGTGACGGCTCGGGCGTCTTCCCGGGCCGTTCGTGCTAACTTCAGGGCGCATCCGCGGAGGCGAATCATCCTCTCGCTCAGCGATCGCAACGCGCCACCAACGCCGTCGCAGCTGGAACGAACCGCGCTATCTCTCGAGCGAAAGGGAAACCTGCGCTTGCTGATCTGCGTGGTCGAAGAATGGTCCAGCATCGGCGAACCCTCCGTGCCCGCACGCCTCGCGCAGATCCGCGCGCTCATGGATCTTCGCGCCTTCGACCGGGCCTGGACTCGCCTCCAACCCCTGATCGAGCCCGGCGAGTCCGCCGAAATCTTCCGGCTCTCCGGCGGGCTGTTGCTACAGCGCGGCGAGGTCAAGAACGCCCGCGCTGCGCTCACGCGCGGCCGCCGCAAGTACCCTGAGGACGACGCGATTCGCGAGTTGCTCGACGAGACCGAAGAGCCCGGGACCGTCATCGATGTCACCGATCCCATGGAGGATGACCCCGATGGTCAGGCCGAGCTCGCTGGGCGGCTGCTGATCGAGGGCGCCCCCCTCAAAGCGCGGCGCATCCTCGAGCGCATCCTCAAGTCCGATCCAAACCACTCTCGAAGTGCCGACCTGATCTGGGCCCTCGACGGCGACTTCCGGCTGCGCGGCGTCACCCTCGCCGATCTCGCCCGGGTCCACGCCGCTCCCACCCAATCGCTGGCCGATCTCCCCGAGGATTCCGATCTCACGGCCGAGGCGGACCACACCATCGAAGAGGTCGAGCACGCCGCCTTCCCCACCTTGTTCAAGAATCTCGAAGAGCAGACCGAGTCCTACAATCCTCCGTCCACAGACGAGGAACCGGAGGTCACCTGCGTCAGCTCGATCGTCTCCGAGGCCGGGGAGTCCGCCGAGGTCACCCAGGAGGTAGCGACCCGCGAAGACACCCAGATCATGCACGTCGTGCGCACCACCGGCCACCAGCCGGACAGCGCCGCCGTCGACACCCTCGTAGACGGGGCCTTCGACCTACGGGCCCACGAGATGTCCCTGGGCGGCGAGTCCGAAGACGAGAACGTCATCGTCCGTCGCAAGGCCCCCGCAGAACGCACCATCACCGAGACCGATGCCGGCGAACGTATCCGCCTCGATCCCAGCCGGGATCGCGTGCAACAGGGCGCCAACGTGGTCGATGAGGGTGCAGACTTCATTCGTCCGCGCAAGAAGCCACAGGTCACGGTGGAGCCCGCTCCCCCTAAGCCCGCTCCCCCCGTGCCAGAGCTGGCTCAACTGCCGTCCGAGGACGTACCCACGCTCGAGCCGGTCGCTCAATCCACACTCGCTCCTCCACCCACACCAGAGCCCGTCCGCCCGGACAAGCCCCGCCTCACGGCAGCTCCCTCCGAGGGCCCCCCGCCCCCGCCGCTCGCGGTCCCGCTGCAGCGCATCCCCACGGCGGAAAGGCCCCGCATCGACCCCGCAATGGCAGCGGCACCCACCGAAATCCTCGAAGACCCCGACTTCCCCCGGGCCCGCAGCGGGCTCGCCCCATGGACCGGCTGGCTATTGGTCCTGGTTCTGTTTGGCCTGATCGTGTTGTCAATGGGAAGTCTGTTGATCCTATACCAGGTCGTCACCTCGATGTGAGGCGGGTATACGACCAGGAATGGAGGAACCTATGACCCGTTTCCTGATCACAGCCCTGGTACTCACCGTCGCTTGCAAGAGCGAGCCCGATCCCGACACCAACGACACCGATACCAACACGGACACCGACACCAATGTCTCCGTCGAGACCGGTGATACGGGCCCCGGCAATGAGTTCGCCCCCAATGCCTTCGCGGTCGGGGCAGCGGAGTTCGCCATCGACGCAGACGGCAACGCAGTCGGCTTCAACGGCTTCGATCAGGCTGGCAACCCCGTCGCCGGTCAGGTCGCCATCACCGTCATCATCCTCGACGAGTCCGCCACCACCGCGATCACCGTCGACAACAGCTGCCAGATCACCTTCGCGGTCGCCGGTCCCGTAGCGCCCAGTACCACCTGGGCCACCGCAGCCGGTGTGTACTGGGGCTTCGAGCTCCCCGCGGGCTCCCCGGTCGTGGGCGATACCTGCACCAACTTCGAGTTCCCCGCAGAGTGGGGCGGCGATGTCGCCGGTGTCGTCGGCTCCTGGGACTGGGGCTTTGCCCTCAACCTCATGGATCCCGCGATCGAGCCACAGCTCGCCACCGGATTCGGCGCCCAATGGGCCGTGCTCGAGCCCGCCGTCGTCGGCGCTGGCTGGTATAGCGACCTCCTCGTATCCGGCGGCGTCGACCCGAATGGCTACGCAGATGGCGGCTTCGCCATCGCCCAGGAAGTCGATGCCACCATGACGGTCCAGACCGACGGCAGTGGACAGCCCATCCTCCTCGACAGCTCCCAGATCTGGGAAGAGTCCGTCACCGTCACCCCAGGCGTCGGCGCCTACGCCGGCCAGGGTGTCAGCTTCATCACCCCCGCCTCGGCACTTCTGCCGCAGTAGGGGGACGAGATGGGCACCGGGCTGAAGCTACTGGCCATCGGCATCGCTCTCGGGCTCTCCGGCTGCAAGTCGATGGAGCCCGCCTGGGCGCTGGATATCCAGTTCGTCGCTCCGGACGAATCCGGGGTGCGCGGGTCCACGACCTGGCAGATTTATCGTCGGGCCTGGCAGCGCAACCTCCGCGAGCGCAGCTACCTGTGCTCTGTGCTCGTCACCTTTGAAGGGGCGCCCTCCGCGCCCGATTGCCCCGACTGCGTCGCCGCAATGGATGTGGTGGGCTCCGTCGCCGACTCCGACTGCCCCGATTCTATCACCTCCAATCCCCTGATCCTCTCCTTGGAGCGCATCGGCTTCGGGCCCATCGCAGAAGGCGGCCCCTTCCCCGGTGGCTCGAGCGCTGGGTTCGCGGACTACGGTCTGGGCTGGGAGGTTCACGGCTGGGCTTACCCGGACGCCCTCGCCGTCGGAGAGCCGGTCGCCCCCACCCCGTGGAATGGCTCCGAGCCATTCGCGATGGCGCCCAGCTTCGCATGGCCCCTCGATCCGGTTGCTTCCGCGGCACCCATGTCGCGATCGGGTCCCGCATCCGCCGATCTGTTTGCCCCATGAACCCTACAGAGCCCCGTCTCCGCAGGGGCTTCTCGGATGTGGTACGAGAGCTGCATCGGGTTGGGTTCATGTACGCCACTCTTCAGAACAGCTTCTTCATTCTGGCTCTGCTGCACGGCGCGGGCTGTGCCGCTGGAGATGCCTCCGCCGACGTCGATGACACCGGGACCGCCGACACGGACCCCAGGCCCGACACCGCCGACACGGGCCAGGCTCCAAACCTCGAGGGCGACTGGCTCACCCTCTCGGGTTCTCTCGATCTGGTCGGTGGCCAGCCCCAGTCCAGCAGCAGCATCGCGCTCGACGTCCAGGTCACCGACGCCGAGGGCACGATCACTCTGGTGGACTGCCTGGCCTCGCTCACCAGCCCCGGAGTCGCCATCAGCCAGCCTGCCGATGAGGTCGAGCTGTATGGGCTGTGGCGCTTCGAGGTCGATGCAGGGGACTGTATCGGGCTTCCCTCCGCCATGGACGTGGGGATCGGCCCACTCATTCCAGCGCTCTGGCCCGCCGCCGACCAAGTGGGTGCGTCACGCAAGCACACCCGGGGGCTGTACACCCCCAACCCCCGTGGTGCGGGCTTGCTGGTCTTCGGAATGGCGGGGACTCTCGAACAGATCAACGGCGAAGGCACCCCCGTATCGCTCGATCCATTGCCCGATGGACGCTACCATCTCCGCTCCGCATACCTGCTCGAGCTCTGACGCACAGACGCAGCCCTTGCAAGACGTTAGTCCCCGCTCCTCAACCCCTGGGGTGAATGGTGCCAGTCTGGATGCTGTGGTTCTCGACCCTCGCGCTCGCGAGCGGCGGTGAAGGCGCCGAGAACGTTCCAACGCTCGGCCAGTTCCTGCCAGTCTGGTCCGTCATTCCGTTCGCAGGACTGCTGCTGTCCATCGCGCTGCTTCCCATGGTGGCGGAGCACTGGTGGGAGAAGAACCGCAACCAGCTGCTCGTTGCGGTGGCCTGGGCTGCGCCGGTCTTCCTATTCCTCACCTACACCGGGATCACCGACTACAACCACCTCGGTCACGACGCCATCCACGGGCTCACCCATGCGATCGAGGAGTACATCAGCTTCATCGCGCTGCTCGGGTCGCTGTATGTGATCTCAGGGGGCATCCTGCTGCGAGGCGACCTCGAGGGTCGTCCCGGCGTAAACACGGCCTTCCTCGCGATCGGTGCGGTCATCGCGAATATCATCGGCACCACAGGTGCCTCCATGCTGCTCATCCGGCCGCTGCTCCGCACCAACCACCAGCGCGAAAACACCTGGCACATCCCGCTGTTCTTCATCTTTCTGGTGTCGAATATCGGCGGTGCGCTCACCCCAATCGGCGATCCGCCGCTCTTCCTCGGCTACCTCCGTGGAGTGGCCTTCTTCTGGACCCTCGAGACGCTTTGGATGTACTGGCTGCCCGTCGTCCTGGTGCTGCTCGCCGTGTTCTATGCCATCGACACCCACCAGTACCGCAAGGAGACCAACCTCTCCAAGCAGGCGGATCGCCACGACCTCGAGCCGCTGCGCCTCGAGGGCAACATCAACTTCCTGCTGCTTGCCGGGGTCATCGCCTGCGTCCTGCTGCTCTCTCCCGACGCCGAGGTCGTGGACTTCCGCCACTACTACGCCCGCGAGATCGGCATGGCTCTGCTCACCGGCATCTCGCTCCTGGCTACCAGCCAGTCCATTCGCGAGCGGAACTCATTCAACTACGAGCCCATCCTCGAGGTCTCCGCACTCTTCGTCGGCATCTTCATCGCCATGATCCCGGCGACCTCACTGCTCCAGGCGAATGGCCACCTCCTCGGTCTCTCCGAGCCCTGGCAATACTTCTGGGCCACCGGCTCGCTGTCCGCCTTCCTGGACAACGCGCCCACCTATGTCACCTTCGCAGCGGTCGCCTGCGGCACCTACGAGCAGTGCATCACCGCCGAGAACCTCGCCCCCCTGACCGACCCCACCTCCACTTCAGCGGCGGTGCTCGAGGCCATCTCACTCGGCTCGGTATTCCTCGGGGCGGGCTCCTACATCGGCAATGGCCCCAACTTCATGGTCCGCGCAATCGCCGAGCAGTCCGGGTACAAGATGCCGAGCTTCTTTGGCTACTGCGGCTACGCGGCGCTCTTCCTGCTGCCCGTGTACATCGTGATGTCGCTGATCGCGTTCTGATGGCGAGCTTCTTCGGAGTCGTGCACTTGCTCCCGCTTCCGGGCAGCCCTCGGGCCATCGCCCTGGAGCATGTACACGCCCGAGCGCTCGCGGATGCCCGAGTCCTCGCAGAGGGTGGGGTCGACGGGATCATCGTCGAGAACTTCGGAGACGCACCCTTCGCTCGCGATGCCGTCGACCCCTACACCATCGCCGCGATGACCACCCTCGCCCTGGACATCCGACGGGCCTGTCCAACCGTACAGCTGGGCATCAATGTGCTGCGAAACGACGCCCGCGCCGCCCTGTCCATCGCCGCGGCGGTAGGGGCCGATCTCATCCGCGTGAACGTGCACACCGGCGCGATGGTCACCGACCAGGGCCTGATCCAGGGCGACGCCCGGGCCACCCTGCTGGAGCGCAAGCGCCTCGGTCAGTCGGTGAAGATCGCGGCCGACGTGCTGGTGAAGCACGCCACACCGCTCGGCTCGCCCGACCTGGTATCCGTCGCCCGGGACACAGCCTACCGGGGCCTGGCCGACGTGCTGATCGTGACCGGCAGCGGCACGGGACAACCCCACGACCCAGAGCGGGTCGCAACGGTGAAGCACGCCGTGCCCGACCGGCCCGTGTGGGTGGGCAGCGGCCTGAACCCCGAGAGCGCAGAGAATCTGCTGGCAGACGGGGCGATCGTGGGCACCTGGCTGCACGGGGATAGCGACCTGAACGCTCCCCTGGACGCCGCCCGAGTCGCGCAGATGCGCGCCGCTCTTGGTACCTGAGCCCCCCTCAGGCCGCAAACAGATCGAGCTGGGTGGGAGCGGAGAACCGGGGAGCGATTGCCTCCCCGGCCTCCTGTCCCGTAGCCATGCCGACGAGTCCGGGCTGATCGAATAGCTCGACGCACCAGCCGGTCCCCACCGGCCGGATCACGCCGACGACCCTCCCCGCGACCTCCCATCGCGACATCAGACATGGCTCCCCACGGTCGCCCAGCAACCGGTTGCCCACCACCCTCCCCAGGCGAGGGCGACCCGGCCCCGCGGCGACCAGAACGACGAGATCCCCCTCTTCGGCGACCCCATCGACCAAGGCCAGCTCTCCAGCGTGGAACTGGCGTCCACCGAATAGCCCATCGCGCTCTACACTGAACACCTGACGCATAGGTGGGAAGCCCATGGGTGAGCCGAAAGGTACCGTAGCAGGGCGGATGGACGGTGCGGACATGACCAGCTCCTCTTGATGAATAGAACATACTGAACTCTACCTCTTCTGCATAGGGCCATTTTCTGTCCGCATGCCAATTTCTGTCCGCATATCGACAGCTCGCGTCTAGTGACTCGAAACACCCACTCAGGTGGGGTTACAGGGGCGCTCCGGAGGATTCATGTCCAACAAGCCCCTCAGCCTCATCCTCGCCATCCTGGTCGCCTTCCAGGCGGGCCTGCTGGTTGCGCAGACCCTGCCCACCGCCTCTGCCCAAGAGGCCCCTGCCCCAGAAGCCGTCCCGTTCTACGACCCTCCCCGGCTGTACTGCCGCACCTTCCGCGTGCCGATCGATGGTGCCGGTTCCACCTTCGAGACCAACGATCGCACCACCGAGATCGGAAAGTGGATCGAGAAGGAGGAGCAGTCCTATGAGCTGTTCACCGTCGACTTCGAGGTCGGCCAGAAGGCCACCGGCTACGCCCAGGGCTTCGTCCAGGTCTGCCTATCTCCGCGGCGCGGCTAGGACACCGAGTCAGCGCCCTTGATCGATTTCTGAGGGTTCGCGGGTAGGACGTGCGTCGGATTTCGGGTCCTTCACGGACCCGTCCACGTTGGAATCTTGGATTTCGGGCGGGTTCACCCATCGTCGAGTTTTGATCGGCCCGGCCAAGGAGCCGGTGCCTCACCATGGAACCAGCGCTGCGGCCCGCCCTCCCGCGGTATCCGATGCCGTCTCCCCCGGGAGCAATGGCGCCACCGACTCTACCGAGCTGTAGCCCAGCTCCGCGTCGAGCAGGGTTCGGCCCCGGTAGTTCCCCCCGACCCACAGCGCCGAGGCCGGCTCGGTCCCCACGCCCATCCTGACGACCCGCTTCTCTGGGTCCCCGCCGACCCAGCTGACCCACTCGCCCACCCAATCCCCCGCGGCCCCCGCGAGGCGAGGCGAGGTCTGCACCCGCCACAGCCGGTCCGACACCGCATCTCGCCGGCCCACGGGGCCCTCCTCACCCGACAGCGCGTCCGCGAGGTCCCAGAGGCACTCTGGCTCCTCACAAGAGGCCTCGAGGTCGAACCGAAACGCGACCTCCTCGAGCAATCGCAGCACCCGATCCTCGTCTGGATCCCAGGCCGACCAGGCCAGCAATCGAGCCGCCGCTTGCGGGTCATCCTGGTGCACAGCGTGCCAGTCACGGAGCCAGGGGTCGGCGAAGTTCGGGGGAAGGTCCAGCTCGACAAGCCGCTCCAGGTGGACCTCAGCGATGCCCGTTGGCAGCCCCTCTCCGTGGAGATCGAGAGAGCGCGCCGGCTCGATCGGCTCCCCCTGAATCAGATCGCGCAACGCCATTCGGGCCCGTCCCAGCGGGCTGAAAGACGCCTGTATCTTTGGCGCGTGGTCCAGTAGCCAGCTCTCTCCGCAGGGAGCGCGCTCGTCCGTTCTCCACAGCTGTCGGATCCCGTGCTCCACCGGCTCACACGCCACCAGGCGGTCCTGAATCCGGTCCGGCGATGCACAACCCAGCAGCCCGATGAGGAGTACCAGAGGAGGCCGCCCGGTGGTGACGACTCGCGCCCATCCCGGGGGCCTCCAAGGGGGTCGGGGGGAGAGGATGCACAGCCAGCGTGCCGGCCGCAGATCATCGAGTCGGGAGGGACGGCGCTGGGGGCGCCGCGAGCGTTCGGGGAGGGATGCCGGGAGGTCCCCGGCCCGGCATTGGTACCGCTGCGATCCATCGGGGTCAAGCGTCATTTCCTACGTTTCCACTACAGTGAGCCCCGAGGGATTTCTTCCATATGTTGGGGATAACATCGCAGCTGATCGATTCGCGAGGATCGTCGGTCATCCTCGATCATCTTCGGATCGGCTGCCTCATGACGATCTCAACGAGCAAACGCCGAGATCGGTGATTCCACTCAGCTCCTCGAATCTACCTGGGGATCGTCTATGGACGAGGTTCGATGGAAACACCGTGGGGCAAACACCCCCGCTCAGTGGAAGTTACGAGCCGGGATCGCCGGAGGTGCCCGATCCTCCGGCCAGGGGCACTCCCAGAAGCGCCGAACCACCACGCTGAGCGCGTCTCCCTGCCGCTGAAGCACCCCATCGCAGCCCAGCAGGCTCGCATGCCGGGCCAGGCGCCGATGCTCCTCCCAGATCTTCGGCCACACCACCAGGTTCACCATGGCCGTCTCATCCTCCAGGGTCATGAAGACCACGCCCGAGGCGGTGCCCGGACGCTGGCGCGAAGACACCAATCCGGCAATGGAGACCCGGGTATCCGGCGGGGTTCGAAGCAATCGATCGAGGGTCCCCATCTCGGACGGGAGCAGCGGACGAACCAGGGACATCGGGTGGCTCTCCACGCTCAATCCAACCGCCCGGTAGTCCGCCCGGAGCTCCGACACCGGGTTGGCCGCAGGGAGCGACGGCGCCGGCTCCCTGCGGGATAGGCCGGCCAGCAGAGGCAGCTCGGTCCACAACCCCTGGAGCACCCAGGCCGCCTCCCGCCGACCCGGAGCCAGCGCCGCGAATGCATTGGCCTCCGCCAGAGCCAGCAGCCGGCTGCGGTCCAGGGCGGTGCGCCGCGCAAAGTCTGCCAAGCTCAGGAAAGCCCCGTTCTGACGGGCTCGTTCAACCCTCTCTCCGTGCTCCCGGCCCACGCTCTGGACCCGTCGCAGGCCCAGGCGCACCACGGCCTCCCCGCCCTCTCCTCGCTCCAGGGTGCAGTCGTGATCGCTGCGCATCACGCAGACCGGCCGGACCTCGATCCCGTGACGCTGAGCATCCGCCACGATGGCCCGAGCGCTGTAGAAGCCCATGGGCATGCTGTTGATCAAGGCCGCAGCAAAGGCAGCGGGGTGCCGGCACTTCAGCCAGCCCGACACATAGACCAACATCGCAAAGCTCGCCGAGTGGGACTCCGGGAATCCATACTCCCCAAAGCCCAGGATCTGAGCATGGATTTTCTCGGCATACTCGGGCTCGATCCCCTGCTCGATCATGCCCGCCACCAGCCGACGCCCCAGCTCATCGAGGTTCCCGCGCTTCCGCCACGCCCCCATCGCTCGTCGAAGCTGGTCCGCCTCCCCGGGCGAGAACCCGCCCACCGCAGCGGCCATCGCCATGACCTGCTCCTGGAAGAGCGGCACACCGAGGGTCCGCTCGAGGATCGGCTCCAGCCGGGGATGGGGGTAGGTCACGGGCTCCTCGCCGGTCCGCCGACGCAGGTACGGGTGCACCATGCCCCCCTGGATCGGCCCGGGACGAACGATCGCGACCTCGATGACCAGATCGTAGAAGGTGCGGGGCCGAAGCCGCGGCAGCATGGACATCTGAGCGCGGCTCTCGATCTGAAAGACCCCGACCGTGTCGGCCTTGCAGAACATATCGTAGACCGCCGTGTCCTCGGCGGGCACCGTCGCCAGACTCCACACCTGGCCCGAGAAGGCCGCGATCAGCTCGAAGCTCTTGCGGATGCAGGTGAGCATGCCCAAGGCGAGGATGTCGACCTTCACGAAGCGTAGGGCGTCGATATCGTACTTGTCCCACTGGATGACGGTGCGGTCCACCATGGTCGCGGGCTCCACGGGGACCAGATCGGTGAGCTGGCCGTCCGCGATCACAAAGCCCCCCACATGGATCGACACATGCCGCGGAAAGCCCTTGAGCTGCTGGGCGATTGCGAGGGTCTGGCGCAGGGGCAGGGACTCGGGGTCGAGGCCGTTCTCCCGGATCGCCTCGGGGTTCAGGCCGCCTTGCCAGCGGTCTGCGGAGCGCGCGAGCCGATCGACCTGGTCGAGGGACAAGCCGAACACCTTTCCGATGTCCCGCACCGCCGAGCGAGGCCGATAGCAGATGAACTCATTGACCAGCGCTGCCCGGTGCCGCCCGTACTTCTCGTAGATGTATTGGATCACCTCCTCGCGCCGCTCGTGCTCGAAGTCTACGTCGATATCCGGGGGCTCGCCGCGCTCTTTGCTGATGAAGCGCTCGAAGAGCAGCGTGCTGCGAGACGGATCGACCGCGGTGATCCCAAGCGCGTAGCACACCGCTGAGTTGGCCGCCGAGCCCCGGCCCTGGCAGAGGATCCCCCGGCTCCGCGCGAAGCGGACCGCGTCGTTGACCGTCAGAAAATACGCCGGAAAGTCCATCTCATCGATCACCCGCAGCTCGTGCTCGACCTGGGCCCGGACGCTGGCCGGAACCCCACCGGGGTACCGGCGCTCCAGGCCCTGCTCGGTGAGCTCGGTGAGCCAGCTCATCGCCGTGTGCTCGGCCGGGACCACCTCGCGCGGGTAGGTATAGGTGAGCTCGTCCAGGGAGAAGGTGCAGCGCTCTGCGACATCGATCGCGGCCTCGATGCTGTCGGGCCACTGGGCAAAGCGGCCGCGGAACCGGGCCTCGGAGAGCAGATGCCGAGCGGCGTTGTTGTGCAGCGCGGTGCCCGCCACATCGAGGGTGGTGCGGCGGCGGATACAGGTGAGCACATCGGCGACCGGCCGCCGCCCAGGCCGATGAAAGCGCACATCATTGCTGGCCACACAGCGGACCCCCAGCTGCCGTGCCGTGGACAGCGCCAGGGGCACCCGGATCCGGTCTGCCGGGGTGAGGTTGCGGCAGAGCGCGACCCCCAGGCGCTGACCGAAGGCCTCGCGCAGCGACGTGGCTTGCTCTGCTGCCCACCCGGGCCGGAGGATGCAGCACAGCCCCTCGGCGTGCTCGGCGATGCGCTGGACCTCGATCTGCGCCGTGCCCTTGGGCCGATCCGCACGGGCCGCGGTGATCAGCCGGCACAGCGATCGCCACCCTGCGAGGTTCTGGGCGTAGAGCGCGACCGCCGGCCTGCCGATGACCGTGAGCGTCGCCCCACACAGCAGATGAACCCCGTGCTCTGTGGCTGCCCGGTGAGCCTGAACCAGGCCATAGACCCCGTCGCGATCCGCGACACCGAGGTGGGATACGCCCTGGGCAGCCGCGGCCTCGACCAGCTCGGCGGGCTGGGAAGCGCCATCGAGCAGGGAGTAGCAGGAGCGGGAGAGGAGCTCGGCATAGGGCATCGGTGGAACATATGTTCATGGTGAACATATTGCCAGCCTGGTACGATTGGAGTCCGACCCCAACAGTACCAACAGACACTTCGCCCCCCGAGCGCTATCCTGACCCTCGGAGGCCCTCGTGCTCACACTGCTGCTCCCCGCCGCCCTCGCCCAGACCCTGCCCGCCGGCGACCCCGTCACCGACGCCGCCCGTCTCCAGCTCACCCAGCAGGGCCTCATCGCCACCGCCGATCTCGGCACCGAGATCCTCCCCACCGACCCCTTCCCCATCCCCACCCTCTCCGGCGGCGATCTCGGCGGCAGCTTCCCGGGCTGCCTCATCGACTACGGCTACGACATCTCCAACGGCTCCGTCCGCGTCGAGGTGATCAGCGCCTCCATCGTGCCCAGCAATGGGGTGCTCACCCTCCAGTCCCAGCTCCTCGTCACCGTCAACCAGCCCCTCGACCCCATGCTCCTGTTGCTCGGTGCTGCCTGCATCGAGGGCGACTGCAACGCCTGGGTCGACCCCTTCGTCGTCGACCTCGAGGCTCCGGTCAGCCTCTCGGTCGTGGGGGGCGCGGTCGTCGCCGACATCGGCACGGTCAGCTTCACCGACGACCTGGTGGGCGACGATGTCACCGTCCAGGACTGCACCGCAGCAGACATCATCAACCTCGTCAGCGTCGTCTACAACCCCTACGATCTCGTCGTCGACTATGCGCGGGGTCAGGTCAGCGATCTGCTTCCCGGCTTCGTCGACGACTTCGAGCTCGCCATCAACGATGCCCTCGCCGTCGCCAGCTTCTCCGACCAGTTCGACCTGCTCGGCACCACCTTATTCGTCGACTTCGGACCCGAAGCTCTCAGCATCACTCCCGAGGGTGTGGACATCCAGCTCAACGGCCGCATCGCCGCCGACCCTCATCCCTGCGTCGCCCCCTACGACACCGGGGGCTCCCAGCTCACTTCCGGTCCTGCTCCGGGACTGTCCACCCTCAACCCCTCCACCCAGGTCGGGGTGCAGATCGCCTCCGATATCGTCGATCAGGGCCTGTACGCCTTCTGGAGAGGAGGGCTGCTCTGCGTCGACCTCCAGGGCGGCGAGCTCGGCGGCTTCACCCTCGACACCAACCTGCTCGGGCTGATCGGAGGGGATGCCTATGGCGAGCTCTACCCCGACACCTCGCCCCTCATCGTGCGCACCACGCCCTCCCAGCCCCCGGTCACCGTCGCGAGCAATACCAACGACCTCGCCGTCGAGGTCACCGATCTCGGGATCGACTTCTATGCCGAGCTCGATGGTCGCATCGCCCATGCGCTCGGCCTCGGCCTCTCCCCCGAGGTCGGCCTCGACGTGAACTTCGACGACACCAGCGGCGCTCTCGCCGTCGATATCGCCCTGCCAACCGCCTACAACGCCACCCTCCGCGGCGACCCCATGGTCCCCGACGCCGAGTCCGTCATCGGCGATGTCGAGAATGTCATCGCCACCCTCGCGGAGACCGCCATCACCGGCGCCCTCGGGGATAGTCTCGCCTTCGATCTCCCCACCTTCGCCGCCCCTTCGGGCGCCAATATCGGCCTCTCCGAGCTCTCCATCACCGCGTCGGGCGCCGGGTGGACCACTGCCGAGGCTTCCATCGGGCCCGTCTCCTACGTCAGCGCGGCCGGCTGCGACCAGGGCTGCCAGGGCTCGGGCTGCAACACCCCCGGAGTCCCTTTCTCCTGGGGAATGGGATTGTTCGTGCTCATCGGGCTACGTCGACGCCTATGAAGCAAGTCTGGATTCCCCGCGCGGGCTCCCCGAGCGTCTTCGAGGTCCGAGAAGCCCCCGATCCCCAACCCGGTCCCGGTCAGGTCCGCGTCGCGGTCGAGGCCACCGGTGTGAACTTCGCCGACCTCATGGCGCGGATGGGCGTCTACCCCGACGCACCGCCCTTTCCCTTCGTGGTCGGCTACGAGATCGGCGGCAGCATCGACGCCATCGGCGAGGGCGTCGACCCCTCTCGGATGGGCGAGCCCGTCGTCGCCATGACTCGGTTCGGCGGGTACAGCTCATCGGTTGTGCTCGACTCCATCCAGGCCGTGAAGCGCCCCGACTCGCTGAGCGCCCTCGATGGAGCCGCCATCCCCGTCGTCGGGCTCACCGCGTGGATGATGCTCGAGGTCATGGGGCGCGTGCGCTCCGGCGATCGGGTCCTCGTGCACAGCGCGGGGGGCGGCGTCGGTCTCGCAGCCCTCGATCTCCTCAAGTGGCGGGGGGCTACCGCCATCGGCACCGCCAGCGCGGGCAAGCACGACTTCCTACGGGAGCGCGGCTACGACCAGCTCATCGACTACCGCACCGACGACTTCGAGGCCGTCCTGGCGGGCTCCGAGGGCCTCGATCTGATCCTCGACCCCATCGGTGGGGACTCCTGGAGCAAGGGGCTGCGGTTGCTCCGTCCGGGCGGGCGCCTGGTCTGTTTTGGGCTCTCCTCCCAGGTCTCGTCCAACCAGCGAAGCCTATTCGCCAGCCTCCGAGCCGTCGCCCAGATCCCCTGGCTCAAGGTCAATCCCGTCACCCTGATGAACGAGAACAAGGGCGTGATGGGCGTGAATATGGGCCATATGTGGGACGAAGGAGAGCGCGTCGCCGGCTGGCTGGCGCAGATCCTCGAGCTGGTCGAGCAGGGCATCTTCCGCCCCCACGTCCACGCCACCTTCTCCTTCGAGCAGGCGGCCGAGGCCCATCAGCTCATCCACGACCGCAAGAACTTCGGGAAGGTCCTGCTCACGCCTTGAGGGGTGCCCCAGGACACCCCGCAGCAAACCCTCGGAAATCCGTCAAGGCCTAGGACATGCCGGTCAAAACTCGGAGCTTGGCAAAGTCATCCGAACTTTCGGATTCCAACGTGGACGGGTCCATGAAGGACCCGAAATCCGACGCCCGTCTTACCCGCGAGCCCTCAGAAATCCATCAAGGACGCCGAGCCTGCTGGCACTATCGTCGAGAACGCCGGCCCAACCGAGGACGTGTACTTCTGTACACGACGAGGGCAGGGCCAAGTTCTCGGCGAAATAGGCCGAAGGATCGGTGTCCTAGAAGGGAGTCGCCCTACAAGCCACGTCGATGGGCTCCTTCTTCCCACCGCACTCCTTGAAGCGCGCCATGTGGAAGATTCCCACCTTGCGCCCTTGCACATCGCGCACATCGGACTCTCCGAAGCTGTGCTCAGCGCGCCAGATCAGCCGCCCATCTTCGTTGGTGGTCGGGGTGAGCCCCTGCTCCAGGGGCAGCCAGCCTGCGTAGGTGTCGTAGCTATAGGTGCAGCCCTCTTCCGGCTTCGATGCCTTCTCGCCCGTGTGGAAGTAGTAGATCGGCTTACCCGTGGCGTGCTTGGGCGCTTTCTCCAGGGCCTTGGTCGGGAAGGCGTCGTCCTCGAGGTCCCACAGATCGGCCTGGTTGTCGCAGTGCTCGAACATCCACGGCTGCTCGGCCTTCACGAAGGGGTTGGTGCCGACCGGGTTGGAGTCCTCCTTCTTCTCGCCCTTGTACAGGGTCCAGTACAGGTCATCGATGCGCAGCCGGCACTTCTTGGGGTCGACCTTGGCGTAGAGCTGGCCCTGGAGCTTGTTGCCCAGGTTGGCACGCCGGGCCTTCCACATCTTGAACACCCGCGGATCCTCTGCCGCTTCGGCCTCGCGCTTGGACTTCTTGGCCGCAGCTACAGCCGCTTTGATGTCTTCATCCGAGGCGGTGGCACCGAGCTTCTTCAGCTTCTTGGGCGAGCAGGCTTTGTCCCAGGCGAGCAGCCCCTCACACCAGTCCTGGAGCCTCTCCCGCTCCGAGCACTTGAGCTCGAAGGTGCCGTCCTTCTTCTCGTTCTTGTCGCAGTCGTAGGAGTAGATATCCCCGAGGGACATGGCCGTGTACTTGGCCTTCACGCCGCCATCGTCCACAAAGGTCATGCGGGCGAGGGGGTTGAGCTTGTCCGGCCCGTTGGGTTGGGCCTCGCTCATGACGAAGGTCTTGCCCGTCAACGAATCGACCGTGAGATCGCAGGTGGCCTCGGGAGTGCCCCCGGTACAGGCCAGGGTGGAGAGGACGACTGCAGCAGTAAAGAAGATGAGAGGTGTGCGCATCAGTTCCTCGAGATCTGGATGGTGTGGATCGTCACGTCTTCGACTGGCCGCTGGCCCCTGAGCTCGACATTGATGATGTCCTTGACCACCGGCATCTCACACTTGCCGAAGATCGTGTGCTTCCCGTTGAGGTGGGCGGGCTTGCTATCGGTGATGAAGAACTGCGACCCATTGGTCCCCGGCCCCGCGTTCGCCATGGCGAGCAGGCCGATCTCGTTGAAGCGAAGATCGTTGTCGACCTCGTCCTCGAAGCGATAGCCCGGCCCTCCGCGACCGGTTCCGAGTGGATCGCCGCCCTGAATCATGAAGTCCTTGATGACCCGGTGGAAGATCGTGTTGTCGTACAGCTTCGCCTTGGTCATCTGCCCATTCGTCGGGTCCTTCCATTCCTTGCTTCCCTCTGCCAGCCCGACGAAGTTGGCGACCGTGAGCGGGGCCTTGTCGGCGAAGAGGGTGCAGGGAATATCGCCCTTGTTCGTCTTGATCGTCGCGGAGAGCTTGGAGTCGCGGGTGATATTCGCGTCCTTGAGCCACTGCTCGACCTTGTCCGGGTTCGCGGCCTTGGGCACCGGCCGGGTCCGCCCAGGCGGCTTGCGCTGAGCGGAGAGGCGCTTCTCGAGGCTCGCGACCTTGCCCTTGAGCTGCGCGATCTCCTTCTGCTGAGCATCTCGCTCAGCCACGATCGAGTCGTGTTCGGCCTGCGGAACCCCGCATGCCATGAGCCCGAGCGTGAACAACACCGACAGCTTGCGCATATGTCTCCTCCGTTGGAAGGGCGGTTAACCGCGTGCTGGCGCGACGAAAAGGAATAGGGGGTGCTCATTGTACGGAGCCCCCATGCACACCATCTTTCTTCGCACCGCGCTGTTCACCCTTCCCAAGGACGGGCACGCCCCGATCGGCGCTGTGATCGTCGAGGGAGAGATCGTCGATCGTCCCTCCGGTGGCATCGTCATCGTCACCAGCGGATACAAGGATTCCCGCGGCAAATCCCTCGAGGGTGCCACGGTGAAGCTCCACCTCCCGTGGGCCAAGATCGACCACATCCTGCTGGCCGACTGACTCAGTCCCGCCGGCCGGGAGCCCAGGCCCACAAGCCCCCTAGCACCAGGCCACACAGGGCCACGAACCAGTCCCCCCACCGCGAGTAGATCGTCGGGAAGGTGGCGCTGCGTACCTCTGCCAGCTTGCGGGTCACCTCGAATAGGCCAGTCTGGGAATGGATCACCCCGTGGGGCTCCACGATCATCGACACCCCCGAGTAGGTGCTGCGGATCATCGGCACCCCCAGCTCGGTGGAGCGCGCTGCGGCGAGCATCCCGTGCTGGTAGGGCGCAGCGCTGTCTCCGAACCAGGCATCATTGGTGACGTTCACGAACAGATCCGGCGAGGCGAACAACCTGCAGGTGTCTGGGAGGATCGCCTCGTAGCAGATGGGGGCGGCCATGCGCAGACCCGCCACCTCCAGCACGATCGGATCGACCCCAGCGCGGAAGTCCCCGATGCCCCCGATGGCCTTCGCCAGACCCGGAAAGTACTCGCCCATCGGCATATACTCGCCGAAGGGCAGCGGGATCAGCTTGTGATAGGGCTCGGTCATCTCGCCCTCTGCGTCGAAGGCGTACACGCTGTTGTAGACCTCGATCCCGTCCGGCACATCCTTCACCGTGCCCGCACCGACCACCATGGCGAACCGACCCTCCCGAGCCAGCCGCGACAAGCGCTTCTGCACCCGGTTCCCCCGCCGACGCTCGGTCTGGTTGCGGCCGCGGTTGTTGAGGTAGGGGCTCGCCCCTTCTGGCCAGACCACGAGATCGACGGTGTCTGGCGGAATGGTCTCGGTCCACTCCACCCACTCCATCAACCCGGCCCGACTGCCCATCGCCATGCGCTCGACCATGGTGACGCTGCTCTGGAGCTGGGCCAACTTGACCACCCGGGCCTCGCGCAGCCCGGCCTCGATGGACTCGTAGCGCCACGACCCATAGACCACGACACCCAGCAGAGCCGCTGCGAAGCCCAGGGCTGCAAAGCCCGGTGGCTCCCGGTTGCCCTCGCGGAGGCGGTAGAACCACTCGCCCAGCACGGCATTGCCCAGGAAGATCAGGTAGGTCAGGCCCCACACCCCGGTCACCCCGACGATCTGCCAGGTGAGCGCGACCTGGTACTGCCCAACCCCGTGGTTGTACGGGAACAGGAATAGCTTCATCATCCCGTACTCAGCCAGCACCCACAGCGCCGGCCAGGCCAGCACCCACCAGGTGCCCAGGCGCTTACGCAGCGGGTGAACACTGCCCCAGAGCAGGATGTAGGGCGCCCCAAAGGCCGAGGCGAATAGCAACAGGATCCCGAAGGCCGCCACGAAGGGCAGGTTGCTGAACAGGTCGATGGTGTCGATGAGCCAGCGGAAGATCGCGGCCACCCCAAACACCCCGTACAGGTAGCCCAGCCAGCGGTTGGAGCGGCCTGCCCCCTCGCGCACGACCCAGAACATCGGCAACAGGCCAAACCACTGCAGCCAGTGCAGATTCGTGGGAGGTGCCTCCAAGGACATGAAGGAGCACGCGATCAGCGTGACCGCGATGCGCAGCGCCAAATCGGCGCGCGAGCCCTCTACCAACGGGGTTCCCGCTTCTGCGCGAAGGCCTCGAGCCCCTCGAAGATCTCGCCGCTGACCAGGGCGCGCGCCCCCGCTTCGGTCTCCAAGCGGAACCGTGCATCATCATCGAGCTCGGTGGTCTGGCGCAGCGCGATCAGGGCCTGACGCGTTGCAGACGGAGCACCGCGCACGATGCTCTGGGCGATCTCTCGTGCCCGGGCCAGCGCCAACCCGGCATCGACCACCTCGTTGACCAGGCCCCAGTGCGCTGCGGTGTCCGCGTCGATCTTCTCGCCGGTGAGGATGAGCTGCGCAGCCCGAGACTGACCCACCCGCTTGGAGAGCCGAACCGTACCCCCCACGTCCGGGACCATGCCGAAGCGGGTCTCCGGCATGGAGAAGAAGGCCCCCGAACCCGCCACCCGGATGTCTGCGGTGAGCGCGAGCTCCAACCCGCCACCGGTGCAGGCCCCCTCGATGGCCGCGATCACCGGTGCTGGAATGCGACCGATGGCGCCGAACGCGTTCTTGAGTCCACCGATCACTTCGGTGAGCCGGTAGGTGTCCCCGTTGCGGACCAGCGGGGCGATCTCCCCAAGCAACGGATTGTCTGCAGACAGATCCATGCCCGAACAGAAGTGCTCGGCCGAGCCCGTGAGGATCACCACCCGGGGGATGCGATCCTGCAGCCGCAGACCCTCGATCCGCAGCGCATCCCACAGCGTCTTGTCCAGCGCATTCCGGCGAGAGGGTCGATCGAGCGTGACCTCGACGATGTCCCCCGTTCTCGCCACACGCAGCGTCTCAGCCATTCCGACCCCTCCTTCATCGAGCAGCCGTACCCTATCGTCCGGCGCGTTTACAAACCATTGACCGGTCTTCATTCGCTTTTGACGCCGGCGCGACACCGTATGGGTAGGCTGCATCCACCCAGCCTGGGAGCGCACATGCGAAGAAGAGACTTCCTGGTCGGGTCCGCCGCAACCGCCGGCTTGCTCTACGGCGGATCCGCCTACGGTCAGGTCTGGGGCCACGCTCCCGAAGAGTCCGCATCCTTGCTGCTCGGTGAGGGAGTCAAGGCCAACAAGGTGCTCGAGGTCTTCCTCTACGGCGGCCTCTCCCCATGGGAGTCCTTCTACACCGTACCCGAGTTCGGCCGACCCGAGGATCCGGACTACGCCAACCAGCAGTTCTACCTCTTCCAGTCACAGCTCTCCGACGTATTCACCGGCGCCTGCGGCATCCCCAATGACCAGTGGATGCAGCCCTTCGCGCTGGACTCTGCCGGGACCATGGTCAACCTCGGGCCCGCCGCCCAACCCTTCCAACAGCGCCCCGACATCCTCGCCCGGATGCGGGTGGTGGTCATGCGCCATGCCCTCGAGCCCCACGAGGCCGCCATCCCCTACGCGCTCTCTGGAATGCGTCTCGGAAGCCCCCGCCTGGTCGGTATGGGCGCCCATATCCAGCGCCACTTCATCGAGGTCGCTCCCCGCGCAGAGCCCTATTCCTACGTGCTCCAGCCCGAGAACATCCTGGGCACGGACAACACCCGGGCCGCCGACGCCGTCGGGCTGCACCCCGGATCCGCTCGCCCCCTGGCCCTCAAGATCAACAGCAGCCAGCGCTTCCTCTCCCAGCTCGACCGCGCCAACCTCGGCGATCGGCGGGCCGCCTGGGACGCTCTCTCTCAACACTACGCCCAAGCCAGCCGGGCTCGCTACCAGGTCGACGGCGTGCCCCTGCGCGCTTCCTCGCTCAGCGATCACCAGGCCGCCTCCACCTCGATCCGCCAGGCCGATGCCATCCGCAACGTGCTCGGCGACGGGTTCATGGCCCAGCGGGGAGCGTCCGCGTGCAGCGCCAGCGAGGACCTGGCCTACACCTCTATGGGGCTCGAGTCCGCGGTCCGCCTGCTCAATCACCCCACCGCAGCGGCCCGCTACGTCAATGTCGTCGACACCGGGCTGCGACTCGCCGACGGAGGCGGGGGCTACGACACCCACTTCGACCACCCCTATCCCCAGGCCCGCAACACCACCTATATGCTCCAAGAGGTCGCCCAGCGCATCAACCAGCCCGGCGAGAACGACCCCACCAAGCTCGACCTCGACGAGACCATGGTCGTGCTCACCACCGAGTTCGGCCGCACCCCCACCCGACAACCCGGGGGCAATGGCACCAACCACCACCCCTATGGCTATGTGTGCATCCTGCTCGGGGGTCCGATCGGGCCCGACCAGGCCGGGGTCGCCGGCGCCATCGGTCCAGACGGACGCGCTACCGACTACATCACCCCGTCCGAGCTCCGCGCCGCCCTGCTCGCCGGAGTCGGCATCTACCCCTTCGCCCACGAGTCCTTCGCCGTCGGCGATGTTCGGGATGTGCCCACCGAGCGAGACGCCCTCGCCTGGCTCCAAGAGACCGTGCTCGGGAGGCCCGCATGACCCTGCTCCTCCTCGCCCTGCTCGCATGCAAGAGCGATCCCCCTACCCCACCCGTGGTCGAGACCGGGCCTCCCTCCAGCTGTGACGCGGGGGATGATGCCTGGGTCCAGCGGGCCATTCCCCTGATGTGGGGTCGCAAGCCCCGAGGCTCCGCAGAGGTCCGTGCGTGGTCCGCCATGGTCGCCCAGGAAGGGCGCGAAGCCGTGGTCCGAGCCATGGCCGAAGACCCTGAGTTCGCGGGCTGGTGGCGCCAGTGGATCGCCGACGCTCTGGCCGTGGCCCGGTCCGGCGACAAGGCCTACTCCGCCTGCTTCATGAGCCCGCGCCGCGACACCCACGACGGCAGCCTCACCCAGTACATCCGCGGAGTCTCAGAGCCCTGGTCGGCCCCCACCCCACCCGGCGGCAGCTTCAATATGGCCGATGTCATCCTCGATGCCATCGAAGCCGACGACCTGGCCGTAGCCTGGCAGGTCAACCTCTACTCCCGCATGAACCGGCCCGTGCAGGGGGCCAATGTCAGCATCGAGGAGCTGGAGTTCAATCGCCGCACCAACTTCGGCGAGTCATTCTTCGAGACCTACCTCAATCGCAACCTCGACTGCGTGCTCTGTCACAACTCCCAGTTCTCGACCACCGACGACGAAGACGCCCGCTACGATCGCACCTGGCAGCTTCCCGGCTTCCACGAGACCGCCCTGCTCGGCAGCAACATCAGCTTCGTCAAGGAAGAGGCGTATGCGATCTTCCGCACCGAGGATGTGCTCCGCTACGAAGGCGCCCGGCGGCCCTTTGGCATGCACGGGGAGTGCGGCCGGCTGCGCGGGCCGAACAGCATCACCGGGCCCGATCTGCTCGGCCAGGACCTCACGATATTCATCGACGAGTACGGCCCCGAGGGCTCGGTCTGGCAGCTCGAGCGGAACCTGGCCACCGGCGCAGATATGCTCGCGGCGGACGGACTCGACATCGTCGGCGAGGGTCAGGTCAGCGGCCGGGAGAGCTTCGCCTACCTGCTGGGCGCCCGCATCTCCGATCTGGTCTTCGAGCAGGCCACCGGCGGCCGGCTCACGATCGCCCATGGCTTCCCGCGCAACCTCGAGCAGGCCAGTCGTCTCGAAGCCCTCACCGACGGATTCGTCGGCACCGGCTTCTCCCTGCGCGAGCTGCTCGTCGACATCACGGCCGACGAGCTCTTCAACCCCGGCCTTCCCAGCGAATGCGAGATGCAGAGCTATGGCCTGCCCCCGGTCTCCAATCCCTGGTCGCGCGAGGAAGAAGACCCCGAGAAGCGCAAAAACTCCCCGGGCGATCTCGTGCATCGCCACACCGCCCGCGTGCTGCTCAACTCGGCCAACGATCACCTCGGATGGGCCCCCCCGCGCGGCTGGCGGCTCTCCGAGGCCGAGAGCGAGTTCCAGGCGAGCATCGGCGTCTGGCTCCGCGAATCCCAGCCCGGCTTCAACGGCACAGACTTCCAGGGCCTGCTCGCACTCCACGATCGCTACGCCGCCTGCGAGTCTGCTGAGCCCGACTGGATCGACGCCCTCCTCGATGACTCCGTTGGGCGATCCACCCGCGAGGTCGTCGCCACGCTGAAGGATCGCCTGCTCGCAAACGGTGCCATCGCCCCCGATGAAGAACCCCTGCTCCAAGCTCTGCTCGGCCCCCTCGACGATCCCGCAGACGCCCTCGACCCCGGCGCGCTGCGAGCGGTCTGCGGCGCGATCGTCACCAGTCCGTCCTATATGCTCGTGCTGAGCCCCCAGGGCATCGGCGATCCGGCTCCCATCGGCGACCGCACCGCTGACGAGTGCGCTCGCGCCACCGCCGACATGGAAGCAGCGGGCTTCAGCGGGCTCAGCTGCGAAGAGCAGTGATCTTGAAATACACCCGCATTCATAGGGACTATTGTCGGCCAGACTCGATAGAACCAGGGATCATGAGTCCTCCGTCCGATGGATACAGTTGTCCAACTCACGGTCGGAGAGTACAATCAGTACATCAAGGCCCCCTGCGGGCTGTGGAAAACATGGGACTTCGGTTTCTGGAAGCTTCCACACCCGCTCCCGGGTGCAGCCCCTATTGGGCAGCATGAGGAGCCCGGGAGCGGGTGCATGTTTCACACTGCACTCCATCAAACGACCGACCACAGCCAGCCAGGCCGTGCGTCGGTCGATTTGCTTTTCGGATGTGTCGGGCTTGTGTCAATGCACGTCAATCCCTGGATCTCCGGGTTGACACAGCTCCTCGCGACGTCTACGATTTCTTCATCGCACTCGACTCGACAGCCTCCTCTGCCGGCACAACACCCAGCAAAGTTCTTTGCGTCTCCTCCATCTCTAGCGGTGGGTGACGGCCAGAGGGGGCTCTCGAGAGTGTGGACCCCGTTCCCCTGCTAGGCTAAGACTCAGCACGGCGGGAATATTCCGCGTCGGATGTCAGGAGGGCACAATGGTCGCATTCATCGGTGGACTCGGCCCCTTGGAGCTCGGTCTCATCCTCGTCCTGGTGCTCATCCTGTTTGGTGCTGGCAAGCTCCCACAGGTGTTCGAGTCCTTCGGAAAGGGCATCAAGAGCTTCCGCGAGGCCCAGAGGGACGATCCAATCGACGTCTCCACCCGCGGCGAGATCTCCGAAGACGCCAACGAGGTTCACGACTCCCACGCGGGCTAGCGGCGTTCGGGAAAGCTCTCCCGTCGGCGTCTGGACTGGTTCCGCCGTGGACGATGCCCCTCGTCGGTCACTTGATTCACCAGGCTCCCTCCTCGGGAACGCAGGTCGCTCCGTGCTGCCGCACTTCGCGACCCGCTCATCACCCACACCAGAACCAGCCTCAGACGCCTCGGTCCGCTCTTTCCCGAACGCTGCTAGAACGCCGATTCGGCTGCCTATTTCGCCGAGAACTTGGTCCTTCGCTCCTAGCATACAAAAGTACGCGTCATCGCTCGAACCGGCGTTCGCGACGGTAGTGCCTGCCGACTCGGCCCCCCTGATGGCCGAGTTTTGACCGAGGTGTCCTGGGGTATGGGTTGGGGCAGGAACTCTGCCCTGCACTACAGAGCCAGAATCGGCTCCACGGCCTTCAGCCACGCCTGTGGAGCCGCGACCGCCCCGAGCTGATGTCCAACCCCGTGCAGCAGCGTGAACGGCACCCCGGCTGCCTCGGCGACTGCGCGGGCCTCCTCCGGCCGAACCCGTGGGTCCTCCTCTCCCGAGACCACCGCCAGCGGCACATCGGTCTCCGCCGCCCAGTCCACTGGCCGCATCGCGAAGGCATTCGCGCCCAGGTCGACGCTTCCCCAGACCAAGAGCAGCTCACTGCCAGGAAAGGCTGGCAGCCCCATCCGGTGGAAGCGATGGCCGATCGTCGTGTTCAGATCGTCGTAGACGGCCTCCACGATGGCGCCATCCGCGTTCGTGCCCTTCGCGAGGGCCTTCAGGACAGCGGCCCCTCCCATGGAGAAGCCATACAACACCTGCCGACGGTCCGGTTGACGGGCGCGGGCCCAGGCGGCCACTGCCCGCACGTCCTCGGCCTCACGGTATCCAAGAGTGACCGTGTCATCTGACGATCCTCCCGAACCCCGGAAGTCCACCAGGATCGTCGCCCAGCCGCGCTGCCGAAAGAGCGCAGCTACAGGCAGCATGGAGTCCCGCGCACCACCGTAGCCGTGAAATAGCAGCACCTCCCCGCGGGCGGGCCCCGCGGGCGGGACGGTCCACACCTCGACGTGGCCATCGCCGACCGGGATGCGGTGGGTGTCGTACGCCCAGCCGCGTCCGCCGGGGTCTTCGGTGAGGGCCGGCCGGGGGAGCGAGACACCGAACACGAGCACACCGAGCTTGTCCAGCGGGCCGAGCTCCTCGGGGGCAGCGGTCCGCTCGACTGCATCGGTGAAGTGGGTCATCGCGCGGACGTGCATCCAGGCGAGACCGTTCAGCCCGACGAAGGCGACGACGCCAAGAAGGGAGCCCGCCTTGAAAATATGGATCGCACGCATTCCGACAGCGTACCGCTGAAATATTTGAGAGACCGGTGCTCATTGGTCAAGAGATGTCGGTCACTGACCACCCGCTATAGTGCGCCCGAAGAGGAGGAGAAGGATGCGAATATGGGTGGCACTGGTGGCTCTCCTGGTCACCAGCACCGGGGCCGAGGCGGGCAGAAAGAAGAAGGGCAAGAAGAAGACCGAGACGACCGAAATCGCGGTCCATCCTTCTCCCACCGCAGCTCCCGCTGCTCTGGCACCCCGAGCCCATCCGGGAAACGGAGACCCCATTTCCTTGCCCTGTGATTGGCCCGAGGGGGCAGAGTTCCACTACATCCACACCCGGAAGCGTACAAATAGCCAATACCCCATGCTCGCCAAGGTCACGGCGATCGCTCCCATCGACGTCACCGTCGCGGAGTCCGGCAATCCCACGCGGTTCCGGTACGCAGTCGGCCACGCCACCTTCAACGGGCCACCCGAGATCGTCGAGCCGCTCAAGCCCATGCTGGCCGCGGTGGACCTCATCCCGCTGGAGCTCATCATGGAGGATGGCGTCCTCAGCGACATACGAAACCACCTCGAGGTCGTCGACGCCATGGAGCCCGGCCTCCGCAAGATCATGCCGCCCAACACGCCGTCCGCTACCATCGACACCACCCTCGCCATGTTCCGGGATCCCACCACCGGGCCCGGCCTCCTCCTGAAGGACCCACGCATATTCTTCGCCATGCACTGTACGGCGATCGCCCAGGATCAGGTGGTGGTCACCAAGAGCCAGACCACCAGTCCTTTCGGTGGACCCCCGATTCCAGGTACCTCGATCATCCGCTATCTCAGCCACGACGCCGACACCGTGACCATCGAGACCATCGACCGCCTCGACTCCGAAGGGCTCAAGGCAATGCTTCCCTCAATCATCGAGAAGTTCGAAGTAGAGGGAAACGGCCTCGAAGATATCGACATCGACGAGGTTCTCGCAGCCATGCCACCGATCGACCATAGGATGACCGCACAGATGGTCTACTCCCGGGCAGATGGCTTTCCGATCTCTATCGAGGTCCACCAGGAGCTCGGAGGGCCAAACCACCCGCAGAACCGCAGCGACACCTGGATCTGGACCCGGGTGGATGCCGACTGAGCGCTCCGTGTACATGGCCTTCGGTCATCGGCCAAGCCCACACAGGGCCCGGCTTCAGCCCACGATCGCCTCGATCCTCGGGCAGCCCAGGTGCTGCACGAGCACCGCGGGGTCCGCCGGCTCTGTGGGTGGCGGACGGACCAGCACGACCGGTCCGGGGCCCCCGGGACGCAGGCGGCCCAGGTCGGGTCGCCCGAGCGCATCGGCCGCTACGCAGGTGATCCCGCGCAGCGCCTCGGTCACGGTGAGCCCCATGGTCACGGCTGCCAGCGTCGCGACGGTCCACAGATCGTCTACCGGTGAGCTGCCGGGGTTCAGATCGGTCGCGATGGCCAGCGGAACGCCGGCTTCCCGAAGCTTGTCGACCGGGGGAGCTTGGTCGCGCAGGTAGAGCATGGCTCCGGGCAGCAACCCCGCGATGGTGCCGTGCTCGGCCATGGCCGCGATCCCCGCGTCGTCGATGCGCTCCAGGTGATCGGCGGAGAGAGCGCCGAGCCGGGCTGCCATCGCCGCAGCCCCCGTGTACGCGACCTGTTCGGCGTGGACCCGCAGCTTCAGCCCACAGGCCTGGCCCGCCCGGAGGATCCGCTCGCCCTCTTCCACGGTGAAGGCGCCGTCGTCTACATACACATCGATGAAGTTCGCGTAGGGCGCGATCAGCGGTAGCTGATCCTCGATCACCTGATCGACATAGCCGAGCCGGTCGCTGCGCCAGTCCGGGGGGATCGCATGGGCTCCGAGGAAGGTGGGCAGCACTCGCACACCAGCGACCTTTCCCGCACGCCGAGCCGCTTCGATCAGCTTGAGCTCGGTCTCCGGCTCCAGCCCGTAGCCGCTCTTGACCTCGACGGTCGCCACACCCCGCGCCCGCATTCGACTGAGGCGACTGGCGCAACCGGCGGCGAGCTGCTCCTCGGTAGCCGAGCGACAGCCCCGCACCGTCGACAGGATCCCGCCACCCGCCTGGAGGATCGAGGTGTACGATGCCCCCGCCAGACGCTGCTGAAACTCCCCAGCCCGAGAACCCGACCAGACCGCATGGGTGTGGCAGTCCACCAGGCCTGGTAGCGCAATACACCCGGTGCCGTCGATGCTTTCTCGGGCACTGGGCGCATCGCTCGACGGGCCGAGCCAGACCACTTCGCCCCCATCGATATACACCGCCGCGTCTTGAAGTCTGCCGAGCGGCCCTTCGCCCAACGCGGGATCCATGGTGAGCAGCGTATCGATCCCCGTGATCACCGTGTCGTGCATCGAAGCCTCCGCCGCCATGCTACAACCGAAGCATGCTGCTGTTCTCTGCCTTCCTGGCCTCCGCCGCGCCACTCCCCCTGCCTCCCCATGTCCAGGCCGGGCCCCTCGAGGGCTTTGTAGCCGTCTGGGTCGACCCCAAAGAGGTCATCGCCTCCCTGCAGCCCACTCAGCCCGGCCCGGAGCCCGAGCCCCCCGTCCAGCCCGTGCGCACCGGTGGGCTTGCGGCTCTGGTGCTCGAGCAGGGCGTGGCCCTCACCGAGATCGTCAAGGCCATCGAGGGAGACCCGGATCTGGTCAGCGTGAAGCTCAACGACGACCGCACGGGGATCCTCGTGAACCACCCCAACTTCGAGGCCCTGCTCGCGCGTCCCCTCGCCGATGCCACGGTCGGCGATGTCGTCTCCATCGACCCCGTGCCCACCGCCATACTCCGGATGCCTGGTCCACAGGCGGGCTCGGTCGATCTCCCCGTCGAGAATATCGCCAGCGCCCGGGCCGTCGTGAGCATCGGCGGAGTCGAGATCGGCGAGGTCGGCCCCTATGCCCGCGCCGTCATCCACGGGGTCGCACCCGGCACCTACTCCCTCGAGTTCCGCATGCCCAATGGCTACGTCCGCAAGGCCAAGGCCGTCACCGCGCCCGGGCTCTCCTACGCCGCTCCATACCGCATGCGATGATTGGGCACCGATTCGGCGGCCTATCGGCCCGAGTGCTTGTTCCTTCGCGTCTCGCGTACGAAAGGTACGCTTCGACGCTCGAAACTACGCCCTCGGTCCGATATGCCTGCCGACTCGGCGCCCTTATGAGGTCTGCTCCGGGTCGGACAGCGAGAGCGCCAGAGCATCGGTGCACTTCGCGCGATGTGAGATCGAGAACTATCCGGACGGTTGATCGGTGCTGATGATCGCCCTTGCTGCGCTGCTGGCCTGCACGTCGGAGTGCGCTGGGCCGGCGTGCGAGGCCGCCTGGCCAGCCGGGCGCCTCATCCTGGGAACCGCCTCCGAGATCGGCGATGAGATCGGCGTGCTCAACCTGCCAAACCGCGTCGAAGGCACCCTCGAAGACGGCAACAACTGGAGCCTCGCACCCTTCGAGGGCCAGCTATTCATCGGCATGCCCGATCGAAGCGCGGTGGTTCTCTGGGCGCCGCCCACGGGCCAGCAGAGCGCAGAGAGTTTGCAGGTGCTTCGACTCGATCGTCCCGCTGCTGAGTCCTTTGGCGCCAGCATTGCCGTCCTCGACACCGATGGCGACGGTCGCAGCGAGCTCTGGGTCGGCGCCCCGGGCTACGAGGGGGGCCTCGGCGCCATCTACCGCTTTCCCGACGCCTCCACGCTCATTCCCGATGGGTGGGACCTGCGCCTCGTCTCCGGGACCTCTGCCGATGCCCTCGGCACCCTCCTCGCCCCATGCGGCGATGTCACGGGCGATGGGCGTCCCGATCTCGTCGTGACCGCTCCCTGGTTCGCCGAGCCCAACGATGTGGGCACCTGGGAGCCCCTCCCCGCAGCAGCAGACGGCTCCTCCGGGCTCCCGCAGAACTCCGGCGCGGTGTGGCTGCTGCGCTCCGAGTCGATCAGCGGCGTGCCCGAGCCCACCCATCCCTGGGAGCTCGGACCGACCTGGTGGGGATCGAAGTCGGGGGATGCCGCAGGCCGCGCCATCGTCTGCGATCGAGACCTCACTGGCGATGGTCTCGCGGATATCGCGATCGGTGCGCCCTTCGCCGCGTCCAACGACGCCGGGCGGGTCTACATCCGCGGGGTCGATGCTGGCCTCGACCCGGGTCCCCTGCTCGACAGCGACCCCTACGCCCTCAGTCCGCGCAGCTCCATTTCCGGATGGTTCGGCTCCGCCCTGGCCACTCGCCGCGACCCGGACGGAGATGAGCTCGTCATCAGCTCCGCCGGGTGGGGACTGGGTCGCGGACGGGTCGCCCTCTTTCCCCTGCCACTGCGCCCCGACGCGCCCTCCCCGCCACCCGAGGCCTGGTTCACCGGCCCACGGGACGAGCCCGATCACTTCGGACAGACCGTCACCACCGGAGACTTCGATGGGGATGGAGCCTCAGAGCTCCTCGTCGGTGCTCCCCAGTGGCGCGAGCTCCGTGGCGCGGCCGAGGCCCGCACGCGCTATGGCACCGGCCACGCCTGGATCTGGGACTCCGCGAACCGGTTCCGATGGGCTGCAGAGGCCAATATCGACGACGAAGTCAGCCCAGACCACGAGCTCCGCGGCAACCAACCCTTCCTCGGTATCGGGCGCTCGGTGATGTTCGTCGATCTCGACTCCGATGGCGTGGAAGAGACCTTGCTACAACCCGTGCGGGCTCCCGACCCAGGCGAGCGTTAAGCGGGCCTCCATCGGAGGTCCCATGTCATCGACGTACGCCCGCGAGCTCGAGGTCGCAAAGGCGGCTGCCCTCAAAGCCGGCCAAGCCATCCTGGATGTATGGAGCCGCGACTTCAAGAGCGTCGAGAAGGACGGCGGAAAAGGGCCCCTCACCGAGGCGGACCTCGCCGCCAACGATATCCTCATCCAAGCCATCACAGCCGCCTTCCCCGACGATGCCATCCTCTCCGAGGAGACCGTCGACACCCCAGAGAGGCTCAGCAATCGGCGCTGCTGGATCATCGATCCCCTCGACGGCACCCGCGAGTTCACCCTCAAGATCCCCGAGTTCTGTGTGAGCGTGGGCTTCGTCGTCGACGGCGAGGCGGTGGTCGGAGTGCTCTACAACCCCGCCACCAACGAGCTGATCGCAGGTGAAGTCGGCGTGGGCACCACCATCAACGGCGCTGGCGCCGCAGTCACCAATCACTCCGATGTGCAAGGCGGGCGGTTCCTGGTCAGTCGAAGCGAACACAAAAAGGGTTGGTTCGACGACTGGAATGCTGACGCCGACCTGGTACCCATGGGCTCCGTCGCCTGGAAGTTCGGGCTGGTCAGCGTCGGCCGTGCCGAGGCCTCCTTCACCCCCAAACCCCGCAATGAGTGGGACCTTTGCGGCGGCGTCGCCTGCATCCTCGCCGCGGGCGGTCAGGCCACCGACGGCAAGGGCATTCCCTACCGCTTCAACCGTCCCGATCCCCTGCACATCGGCGTGTGCGGCACCAACGGGGCCATCCACGATGCGATCCTGAAGATGATCCAGTGAGCGAAGACACCCACAAACCCGGCCTCGGACCGGTCCTCCTCGCGGTCGTGCTCGACCTGGTGGGCTTCGGGCTGGTGATCCCCCTCATGTCCTTCTATGCGGAGGAGTACGGGGCCACGGGGCTGCAGGTCACCCTGCTCATGGCGGTGTACTCCATCGCCCAGTTCATCATGGCTCCGTTCTGGGGAAGCCTCTCCGACCGCGTCGGGAGACGGCCGGTCATGCTCATGTCCGTCGGCATGACCTGCCTCATGCTCCTGGGCTTCGGGCTGGCCAACCAGCTGTGGATGCTATTCCTCTTCCGAACCCTGCACGGGGCCGCGGCGGCCAATATCAGCACCGCACAGGCCTATGTCGCCGATGTGACCACTCCCGAGAACCGGGCCCGGGGGATGGGCCTGATCGGCGCCTCCTTCGGGCTCGGCTTCACCCTCGGCCCCTGGATGGGCGGAGAGCTGTCGCACTTTGGCTACGAGGTTCCGATCTTCCTCGCAGCCGGCCTATCCGCCCTCAACTTCCTGTGGATGTTCATGCGGCTGCCCGAGTCCCGCTCGGCCGAGACCGCCGCACACAACGCCCACCGCAAGACCCTGGACCCCACAGCGCTGATCAATGGCCTCCGCCACCCCGTCGTCGGCCTGTGCATCCTGCTCACCTTCGTCGCCGTGTTCTCATTCGCCATGATGGAGGGCACCTTCGCCCTTGTGGCCGAGCACCGCTGGAGCATGAGCGCTCCCCAGGTCGGCCGGGTCTTCGGCCTCATCGGGATCATCGGAATCGTCATCCAGGGGGGTATGATCGGCCGCCTCACCAAGCGCTTCGGAGAGGGGCGGCTCATCGGCGTCGGCTATCTCCTCAACGGCACCGGGCTGGGCCTGCTCGCCGTAAGTACCGGCGGCGGCTCCATGTGGGGGGCGTGCACGCTGCTCGCGATCGGCTCCTCCCTGGCCAATCCCTCACTGCAGTCGCTGATCAGCAAGGCCACCTCCGCCGACGACCAGGGCAAGATTCTCGGGGTCAACCAGTCCTTCTCGGCCCTTGCTCGGGCCACCGCCCCCCAGACCGGCGGGCTGCTGTACACCTACTGGTTCGATGGCGGCGCCATGGCCGTCGGGGCGATGCTGATGTTCTCCGCGCTATTGCTGTCGATCCCCGCGACCAACCGCGTTCGCAGCGCAGCCTGAGCCCCGGTGCTCAGTCCCGGAGCACCTCGATGGGCGCCATCATCTCGACGATGAACGGCATATGCGGCGCGATCCGCTCCCTTCCCCAGCGGATCGCGGTGAGGGCGTCGCGCAGTGGCGGTACCAGGTTCATCGGCGACAGGGTGCGACTGAAATCCAGGTAGAAGTCCGCGAACTCGAGGTCTTCTTCGACATTGGCGCTGCGCACAGCTTGCATCATTGGATACCAGCCGAACTTCCGTGGGTTCGGCGCGAAGCAATCCAGCGCCATCACGAACACATTTCGGCGCCCCAGCCGCCCATCGACCACGCTCTCCCAGGCCACCCTGGCGGGTACATTGCTGACCATGCCGCCCTCGCCGAGGCGGGTGATGCCGTGCTCCGCATAGAGCCGGTCCAGGATGCGCTTCATCCGCGCATCATCGCGGAGCACATCGTAGTGGATGATGCCGGGAATCGCCGCTGAGAACCCCGTGGCATCGAGCACATCGAAGTCTTCGGTTCCCGGTGTGCGGCCCAACACCACCTCGTGGAGTGCGTCGCGGCTGCCCAGGAACTCTCTGAGCACGCTCATCGCCTTGAAGCCCGAGCGCACACTCGCCCGTACGCCGAGGCGCTGGACATCGTCGTCGAGCAGGTTCTCGTAGTAGGACAGGTCGTGCTTGAGTGCGTCGACCGTGATCCCCGATGCGATGAGGTACAGTGGAATGCCCATATCCGACAGCCACATCGAGCGTCCCTCGTCCGTGCGGAACATGGGCCCGAGCACATGGCGCAGCTGGAGCCGCAGCGTGGCGGGCAGCCCATACCGGTTCTCTGTCTGGAGCACCCGGAAGACCTCGCCCCAGGACAGCGCCCGAGCCGCCGCTACCAAGGGCGCGAAGTCATACCGAGCCCGCCTGGCTCGGAACATCGCCATCAGGCCGCCGATACTGGTACCGACCATCAGCGACGGCGCAAGGCCATGCTTCTCGAGCATCTCGTAGCAACCCGGGTACACATAGCCCGCGCCTCCCCCGCCCCCGCTGGCTACAGCGAGCAACCGGGTCGTGATCTCAGCCTCCAGGCTGTCGCGGTCGATGGGCAGGTGCTCGAGCAAGCTGGAGCGTGCCTGTCGAGTACGCTGGACCACCTCGGGCATCAGCCGCGACAGGGTCCACAGAGACTTGGCGTCGGCCAACGGAGCTGCGAGCAGATCGCGGATCGCCCAGGCATGGAGCTGGACCGGACCATCGACCTCGACATCTGTACCGTCTGCGGTGCGCACCGTGGTGAGTCGCGCCAGGGAGAGTGCGTAGCGAAGCCCCTGGTAGAGCGGGTACACATCGTCGTCGGGCTTGGCCAGGTACAGCTCGACCACCCGAGCCTCGAGCCGGTCGAAGACCCGCCTCCGCCGCGCCAGTCTCGCGGTCTCTGGATTCATCCGGCCTCCCCGAAGAAGCCCGCGATCCGATCCGCCGGAGAGGCGGGCACCTCGATCTCCCATGCCGCCGGCAACAATCGCGACACATCGCGCCAACGGAAACGCAGCCCGACGAGGAGTACTGCTCCCCGGTCCTCAGACCTGCGAATCAGCCTCCCGGCAGCTTGTACAACCCGTGTCAGTCCCGGCACGAGCGAAGCATACAAGAACCCAGCCCCGTATCGCTGCTCGTAGAAGGCCCTGAGCAGATCGCGCTCCAGACCCACCGGTGGAAACGCAGGACCGCACACCAGGACCGCGGAGAGCGCGCCGGGTGGAAGATCCACACCCTCGGCAAAGATCCCGCCCAGCACGGCTGCCAGCACGACCGGACGTCGGGAATCCGCCAACTTTCCGAGCCACTCCGCACGCTCGGCCTCGGACAGATCCCGGGGCTGCAGCAACAGCTCCCGGTCCTCGAAGCTCCACCGTCGAGCGATATCGGTGAGCATCGCGAAGGAGGGGAAGTAGACCGCCACATTCCCCGGCACCGCGGCAATACACTCGGCGAGCAGGTCTGCGGTGGCGGGTGCATGGGCGATGCGGTCCCGAAATGCCGTGGACACACGCGGGGCCATGACCACCAGCTGGCGCTCCGGTGGGAAGGGCGAGTCGACCTCCAGAGAGACCAGGTGCTCGGCGTCCAGGCCGAGCAGGTCGCGGTAGAAGCCCGTGGGCGACAAGGTGGCGGAACAGCCCGCGAACCCGCCCAGCCGAGCGATCTGGGGGCCGAGCCACCCCGATGGATCGAGGCAGCACAGCGCCACCGACTCCCGCCCGTGCCGCGCATCGACGATGGCCACGGTCTCCTCATCGGAGTCCTCGAGCACGGTGTGGAAGCGAAGCACGGCCCGGGCCAGGTCGAGCCAGGGGTCCTCCAGCAGCTCGCCCAGCTCGGCCTTGAGCAGCGCGTAGTCCAGGCCCACCTCTTCGACCCGGTCCGCGAGATCGGACCAGGTGTGCAGCGAGAGCTCCGCTACCCCCTCTCCGCCGCGCGAAGGTCCCACGACCTGTTGCTGCGCCTCGACCACGGTGTCCTCGATCTGCCGAGCCAGGAAAGCGAACGGAGCGAACTGCCCGCCCAGGCCATCCAGGAATCGTGCGGCTTTGTGGGCCTGCCGGGCTTCCACCCGCGGAGAGCGGTACCGGCGCGCCCGATCCACCAGCTGGTGAACCTCATCGCAGACCACGATCCACTGTCCCGGATCCCCGTCGAAGAACTCCCGCAGCCGCGAGCCCGGGTCGAACACATAGTTCACATCACCCACCACCACATCGACCGCGTGGGACAGGTCCCGAGCGAGCTGGTACGGGCAGACCGCGTGCTCCACCGCAACCTCGGTGAGCTCCACCCGCCCCAGCCTGCCGCGACACAGCTTGGGCAGCAGCGCATCTTCGCGGACCTTGTCGAAGTAGCGCTCCGCGAACCGACACGACTCCGGCCGGCAGGACACCCGCATCTCCCCGTCCCGCTCGTTCAGGCAGACCTTCGCCCGAGCGTTCAGGGTCACCGCCCGCAGCGGGGTTCCCGCCAAGGCCAGCCGGGCCAGCGTGGCCTCGACCACGGGCTGCTGGGTGGTGCGACTGGTCGCCCAGAACACCTGCCGCCCCGACCTCAGCGCCACCCTCACCGCAGCGGAGAGCACGGCCGCGGTCTTGCCCAGCCCGGTGGGCGCCTGGACCAGGATCGGCCGACCGGTACTCAGCGCATCCTGCACGGCTTCCTCGACCACAGCCTGCCCCGCTCGGCGCTCCGGGAATGGCCAGCTCACCACGGTGCGGGCTCGCTCGGTCATCCACTCCAGTCGCCTCTCCCGATCGGCGACGAACTCCGTAAACCGCCCGAAGACACGGGCCTCGACCGAGGCCTCGTCCAGCTCTACGCCGATCTCGTGGCGCGACCGATCCGAGAGGCTGACGAAGATCAGCCGCCCCGTCACCCGGGAAGCGGGCCGCTCACGGGCCAGCATCCACAGATAGATCTGAAGCTGCTCGACATAGGCGGGCCAGTCGTCGGCACCGGTGCCCGACAGGCGCATCGCGTCCAGCGCGGTGGACTTGACTTCCTCGACGACCCAGCACCCATCCGCCTCTACCAGGCCATCCACACGGCCCTGGAGCGTCACCGTCCACCCGTCGACCACCTGACGCAGCTCCAGCCGGACCTCTCGACGAAAGCCGGAGTCCTCGGCCTCGCGCGCAGCCTGGTACTGGCTGTGGACCCGCTGGCCCGCCGCCAGCCGCGCGCGATTCCGGCGCACGACGTCGAGTGTGAGATGCCCCCGCGGAGCACCCGCTTCGACCACATCCCGTACGGAGAGGGCGAGCGTGCGCTCGACGTCATGAAACCTGAGCACTCGCTACTTGCGAGCGTCCAGGTAGGCATCCGTGCGCTTTGGGTCCTTGGCGATGTCGAACATCAGCGCCTCGAACTCGTCCGCGGACAGGCCCTGCTCCTTGAGCACTTCGTCCAGTTTGGAGGCATCCGCCGCGATGGCTTTTGCCACCGCTGCAGCCTTGACTTCTGGAGTGCTCTCGACCTTTGGAGCTTCGACCGGTGCCTCTTCGCCGCCCATGCAGCCAAGAGTGAAGCCGAGAGTGAGCGCCGCACACAGCATCAAACGCGCGCTCATCGGGCACCTCCCGGACGGGTCTTGGCACCGCCACCGCTACCGCCTCCGCCGCCGGGACGGGTCTTGGCACCGCCTCCCTTCCCGCCGCCCTTCCCGCCGCCCTTCCCGCCGCCCTTGTGGCCCTTGCCGCCCTTGCCGCCCCGGGGAATGACGGGTCTCAGGGTGTTGCCACCCTTCTGGGAGTGACCGGGAAGGTGCGTAGCCCCTCCCTTGGTGCCCGCCGGAGACGGCTTGGCGCTGGCTGCGCCCGCCCCGCCTTCGTGAGCGGCTTTGATCGCAGCCGCGAGGTCCTGACCGCGCAGCCCCTCGTCGAGCTTGGACTTGACCATCTCTCCGAAGTTGTCGACCGGGCCGTTGGCCTTGACCAAGGGAGCGGCTCCGCCGAGCATTTCTGCCGTCTCACCCGCTGTGAGCTTGGCGTCTTTGGCCGCGTCGATCGCGGCGACGACCTGATCCGCATCGAGCCCGCTATCGCGGAGCTCCTTGGCCTGTGCAGGCAGCTCTGCGGCCGCGACCGCGGCATCGGTGTGGCCGTCGGCGAGCGCGACCGCGCTGGCCAACACGCCGAACATCATCAGGGAACGCATTCATCCTCCAGTTGGGGCGGCCCATTCAACCACGTGAACAGGCCGCAGCGCCAACCCCTAGCTGCGGCGACGCAGTCCCAACACCCCGAGGAGCAGTATCCATAGGCCCCCAGGAGCCGAGCTCGCCGACTGGCAACCACAGGCCCCGCCGTAGTACTCGCCGGGCTCGGGCGCTGGGATCTCGAACTCGACATCGTCATCGGGGTCCAAGGGATCGGTGCCGTTGTCGACCTCTTCCCCATCGGGTACGCCACCGCCATCGGTGTCCTCGTCCAGCGGATCGGTGCCGAAGTCGTCCACCTCCTCGCCATCGAGCAGGCCATCGCCGTCGGTATCCGGGTTGTTCGGATCCGTGCCGAGGATGTCCTCTTCGGCATCGGTGAGGCCATCTCCATCGGTGTCGACATCGGGCTGATCGACCTGATCATCGCCGCCATCGAGAGGATCGGTGCCATCGATCAGCGCCTCGTCCCCGTCGGAGACCCCGCCATCATCGGTGTCCTCGTCCAGGGGGTCGGTGCCATAGGTGTTGACCTCCTCGCCGTCCAGCAGACCATCATCGTCGCTGTCCGGGTCGAGCGGATCGGTGCCGATCACCGCCTCCTCCTCGTCGGAGAGCCCATCTCCATCCGTGTCGATGGGAACCAGGCCATTGTCGGGATCGAGGGCGTCGATCAACCCGTCGGCATCGGTATCCGGACCGGCGCTGCCGCCCTCGGTCAGATCATCCAATCCGTCCCCATCGGTGTCTGCGAGGTTCGGGTCCGTCTCGTCGTCCTGGGTGCCCGGCTGGTCACCCGCCCAGGCCCCGTCTCCATCCAGATCCTCTTCGCCATCGAGCAGGCCATCCCCATCGCTGTCTGCAGCCAGGGGGTCGGTCGTCGACGTGGGGTCCGCATCCGGGGTGAACTCCGCCGGATCCGTGCCGGCATAGGCCACCCCATCCCCGTCGGAGATCCCGTCGGGGATCGGTGCATCGACACCGACCTCGAGCCCGTCTGGGAGCCCATCTCCATCGGTGTCCGGGTTGTTGGGGTCCAGGCCGAGGACGCCTTCTTCGCCATCCGAAAGACCGTCATCATCGGCATCGGCGTCGAGCACCGGGGTCTCGTCCCCGGACAGCGGCAGACCATCGAGCCCGAGCAGCTCCTCGCCATCATCCAAACCATCTCCGTCGGTGTCCGGGTCGTTCGGGTCGCTGCCCAGGAAGCCCTCGAGCAGGTCGGAGAGCCCGTCTCCATCGGCGTCATCGGTGATGTCGGGGTCCAGAGCATCGATGGTGTCATCTCCATCGCTATCCGGTCCACCCGGCCCTCCCTCGAGCAGATCGTCGACTCCATCCCCGTCGGTGTCGACACTGTTGGGATCGGTCTCATCGTCGACCAGACCGGGTCGATCTCCATCGAAGGCCCCGTTTCCATCGATATCTTCGTCCCCGTCGAAGAGGCCATCCCCGTCGGTGTCGGGGTTGAGCGGATCGGTCGTGGTGGCCGGATCGGCATCCGGGATGAACACCGCCGGGTCCGTGCCCGCATAGGCCAGCCCAGCGGCATCGCTCGTGCCGTCGGGAATCGGCGTCGTCGTGCCGAGCTCGAGCCCATCCTGCAGACCATCTCCGTCGGTGTCGACCGCGTTCGGGTCCGTCTCGTCACCGCTGTCCGGTGTGCCATCCGGCCCGTTGACCTCGGCCCCATCGGAGAGCCCATCGTCATCGGAGTCCGCATCCAGCGGGTCGGTCTCGTCTCCGCTCGCGGGCAGTCCATCCGCACCGAACAGCTCGGCACCATCATCCAGGCCGTCTCCATCGGTGTCCGGGTCGTCCGGATCGGTGCCGATCACCCCCTCGAGGGGGTCGGAGAGGCCGTCTCCGTCGCGGTCGCTCCCCTGGTCCGGATCGAGGGCGTCGATGGTCCCATCGCCGTCGTCATCCGGGCCACCCGAGCCCCCCTCGATCGAGTCCACCAGCCCATCGGCATCGGTGTCCGCGAGGTTGGGGTCCGTCTCATCATCCGAAGTACCGGGCAGATCCCCATCCCAAGCCCCATCGCCATCGAGGTCTTCTTCGCCATCGAGGGAGCCATCGGCATCGGTGTCGCGATCGAGGGGATCGGTGGTGGTGGAGGGGTCGGAGTCGGGCGTGTACACCGCGGTGTCGGTGCCGAGGTAGGGGATCGCTCCCACATCGGACACGCCCGCCGCAACCGGAGTGTCATCCCCGAGCTCCAGGCCATCGGGGAGTCCGTCTCCATCGGTGTCTGCGTCGAGCGGGTCCGTCTCATCGCCCGTGCCCGGGATGCCATCGGCGCCTGCGAGCTCTTCGCCGTCCGAGAGCCCATCATCATCGGTGTCGGCGTCCAGGGGATCGGTCAGCCCGAGCGCCTCAGCGCCATCGAGCACGCCGTCATCATCGGTGTCCGGGTCGTAGGGGTCGGTGCCCTCGAGGACCTCGTCCACATCGCGCCGACCGTCGTTGTCCGAGTCCGGGTCCAGGGCGTCGATCAGGGTATCGCCATCGGCATCCGGCCCCCCTGCACCCCCCTCGACCGCATCATCGAGGCCATCGGCATCGGAGTCGGTGTTGTTGGGATCGGTCTCGTCATCGGCCGTGCCAGGCTGCACATCTCCGTCGAACACGCCATCACCAGAGAGGTCCTCGGCCCCGTCGGAGAGCCCGTCTCCATCGGTGTCGGCCTCGGCCGGGTCGGTCGTTGTGGAGGGGTCGAGATCGGCCACGAAGACCGCGAGATCGGTGCCCAGGTAGGGAATAGAAGCCCCATCCGACACACCGGGAGCGATGCCCACGTCCCGGCCGGACTCCAGGCCATCGGAGAGCCCATCTCCATCGGAGTCGAAGACCATTGGGTCCGTGGCGAGCTCCTCTCCGTCGGCCAGGCCATCATCGTCGGTGTCCGCGTCCAGGGGATCGGTCGGACCCGCCACTTCTTCGCCGTCCGAGAGCCCATCATCGTCGGAGTCGGGGTCGTTGGGATCGGTGCCGAGCGCGACCTCGTCGGTGTCGGAGAGGCCGTCTCCGTCGCTATCGTTGACTGGTGCGTCCGGATCGAGGGCGTCGATGGTGCCATCGCCATCGCCATCCGGCCCCCCAGAGCCCCCCTCGACTGCATCATCGAGGCCATCGGCGTCGGTATCCGATAGGTTTGGATCGGTCTCATCATCGGAGGTGCCGGGCAGATCTCCGGCCCAGGCGCCATCTCCGTCGAGATCTTCGGCCCCATCCGAGAGCCCATCACCATCCGTGTCGTCGTCGAGAGGATCGGTCGTGCTGCCGGGGTCCGCGTCGGGCACGAACACGGCGGAATCGGTGCCCCGGTAGGGGATCGAGGCCACATCGCTCACCCCGGGGTCGATGCCCGCATCCACGCCCAGCTCCAAGCCGTCGGAGAGGCCGTCGCCGTCGCCATCGAAGACGAGAGGATTGGTCTCATCGCCGGTTCCGCGCAGGCCGTCGGCCCCCGCGACCTCGGCCCCATCCGAGAGGCCATCGTCATCGGTGTCCGCGTCCAGCGGATCGGTGGGACCAAAGCCCCCCGAGAACAGCTCCTCGCCGTCGGTGAGCCCATCCCCATCGGTGTCGGGGTCGTCGGGATCGGTGCCCAGGGTGATCTCGTCATCGTCCTCGATCCCATCCCCATCGGAGTCGACCGGAACCGGGTCCGGGTCGAGGGCGTCGATGGTGCCATCGCCATCCCCATCGGGCCCTGCCGCACCGCCCTCTACCCCATCGTCGAGGCCATCGGCGTCGGTGTCGCCGAGGTTCGGGTCGGTCTCATCGGCCGCGGTACCCGGAAGGTCTCCGTCCCAGGCGCCGTCTGCGTCGAGATCCTCGGCCCCATCGGAGAGCCCGTCTCCGTCCGAGTCCGCCTCGAGCGGATCGGTCGTGCTGCCCGGGTCGCTATCCGGCTCGAAGATCGACGCATCCGTGCCCACATAGGGGATGCCGCCCGGGTTGCTCGTCCCCGGGTCCACCGGGCTGTCGTCTCCGCGCTCCAGACCGTCTCCGAGCCCGTCTCCATCGGTGTCGAAGTCGTTCGGGTCCGTCTCATCCCCGGTGCCCGCGCTGCCGTCCGGCCCCGCGACCTCTTCCCCATCGGACAGACCATCGTCGTCGCTGTCGGCATCCAGCGGATTGGTCGGGCCAAAGCCCCCTGCGCCAGCGGCCTCTTCCCCATCGGACAGACCGTCGTCGTCGGTGTCCGGGTCGTCCGGGTCGGTCCCGTCGCCGATCTCATCGACATCGGTGACCCCATCCCCGTCGCGGTCCTCATCGAGCGGATCGAGGGCATCGATCACCCCATCTCCGTCGCTATCCGGCCCCCCAGAGCCCCCTTCGGCGGCATCATCGAGCCCATCGGAGTCCGTGTCCGCTAGGTTGGGATCGGACTCGTCGTTGTTGATCCCGTTGCGATCCCCATCCCACTCCCCATCGCCATCGGAGTCCTCTTCGCCATCCGACAGCCCATCCCCATCGGAGTCCGGGTCCGAGGGATCGGTGACCGTCGCGCCCCCGTCCCCATCTGGGGTCCACGACACCGCGGTGCCCTCGTAGGGGATGCCCAGGATGTCCGAGAGGCCGGGGAGCTCGCCCGCCACGCCCGCCTCGAGCCCATCGTCGAGGCCGTCCCCATCGGTGTCCGGGTCGGTCGGGTCGAGCTCGTCGCCGGTCGAGGGGTTGCCATCCAAGCCGAGCAGCTCCACCCCATCCGATAGCCCATCGTCGTCTGAGTCCGCATCCAGGGGATCGGTCTCGTCGCCGGAGCCCGGGAGACCATCTGCCCCGAGGAGCTCGTCTCCGTCGTCGATCCCATCGTTGTCGGAGTCGGCATCCAGGAAATCCGTGCCGGTGGTATTGGCCTCTTCGAGATCGGTCAGCCCATCCCCATCGGTGTCCGGATCCGGCTCGGAGGGGACGGTGTCCACCTCTCCTGTGCTGTCGATATCTCCCGTGCCTGCCGGTCCCGCGCCGTGGCTCACATCGACCTCTCCGCCCCCGTTGTCCAGGCCCCCCACGCCGTTGTCTGCCACCAAGGTGCAGCTGATCGGGTCGGCGATGACCAGGACCTTGCCCCCAGCACCCCCGCCTCCCGGGCCGTGGTCATAGAAGTTGGGCACATTGCCCCCGGCGCCCCCGCTGGCGAACACTCCCGCCGCTGGATCGCAGGCCAGCTCGTCCGCACGCAAGAAGACCGCGCCGCCGCCACCGCCGCCCCCCGCCGCGTCATTGGCCGGGGAGTCTTCGCCATCCTCGCCATTGGCGGTGATCGGACCGTTGAGGGTGAGCACCCCACCGACCCGAAGATGGATCCAGCCGCCGCCGTCGCCGCCGCTCCCCCCAACGCCGTTGTTTCCGTGGCCAGCCCCACCGCCTCCGCCGAAGGTGGCGTGGTCGCGCAGATCGTAGATCAGCGGCGCACCGCCGAGGCCCCCATCCGGAAGAGAGCCGATGCTACCGGGCCAGGTCCGGCCACCGACCCCTCCCACGCCGACATGACCGCCGCCCCCACCGCCCCCATTGTGGCAGTTTCCGCCCCCGCCAGCGTTGGCCCGGTTGCCCTTCCCGATCACGAGCGGGCCGAACTGATTGAAGTTGAGCCCCTCTCCCTTCTGCGCTCCATCATCCGGAGCGGGATCGAGGTCCGGGCAGTCGTAGTTGTTCGATCCGTCGAGGTAGTTGCCCGCTCGGAAGCCCCGGGCCCCGGCGTCGATGGAGCCATCCACCACGACATCTCCCGTGGCGCGGAACACGATGATACCCCCGACCCGCCCGTCCCATTGGCGAGCCCGCACCCGTCCCGTGACCGTGACATCGGTGTACTCCGGCACCAACACGACCTGAGTCTGGTCCGCGATCGCGCTGTTCAGCAACGGCTGATCGAGGCTGAGATCGCCTCCGCTGATGGCGGTGATGCGGGAGAACTCGTAGCCCGCGACCGATCCCGCAGAGAGATCGATGGGGGTTTGATCTCCGGAGGCGGCGGACAAGCCCGAGGAACGATGCACCACCACCAGATCGCCGACCGAGAACAGCGTTCCATCGGCAACGGTTACGGTGAATGATCCCGCAGGGGCATCCGCGACCACCCTCGAGTAGTCATTGATCTGTCCGTTACCGAGGGTAGCGGCGCCATCCTGACCGTTGCCGGTTCCGTAGACATCGACCCCGGCATGGGCGGTGAGGGCGAGCAAGATGCTGAGGGGGGCAAGGGACATGGACAACTCCTCCGATCAGGATGCCACGGGTGAGCTCTCTCCGCTGCCCCCCGACTCTCCCAAGCGCATAGATTGGTGCTTCGGAGGGTGAATGATGCGGCATGTGATGGTGCTCGGTGGGGGGTTTGGAGGGCTGGCGGTCACCCGCGCACTGGCTCGCGCTGACGTGCGGGTCACCCTGATCGACCGCCGCAACCACCACCTCTTCCAGCCCCTGCTCTACCAGGTCGCTACCGCCTCCCTCGCACCCTCCGATATCGCCGAGCCCATCCGCTCGATCGTCGCAAAACATCGCAGCGCAACCGTGCGCCTGGCCGAAGCGACCCAGGTCGACCTGGAGCGGAAGCGGGTCTGCATCCATCATGTACAGGGGGCGACCGAGGACCCGACCTGGGTGGAGTACGACTACCTCGTCATCGCGCTCGGAGTGCAGCAGAGCTGGTTCGGCCACGCCGAGTGGAAGAAGCACGCCCCCGGCTTGAAGACGCTCCGGGACGCCCTCGAGATCCGGCGCCGGGTGCTGATGGCATTCGAGCGCGCCGAGTGGGCCACCGATCCGGACGAACGCGCGCGGCTGCTCAGCTTCGTCGTCGTCGGCGGTGGGCCAACCGGAGTGGAGCTCGCCGGGGCCCTCGCAGAGATCGCGCTCACCACATTCAGGCGCGACTTTCGCAATATCGACACCCGCGACTCGCGTGTGGTGCTGATCGAGGGGGGCGCCGGTGTCCTCGCCAGCTACCCCGAGCATCTTCAGGCACGCGCCAAGACCCAGCTCGAAGAGCTCGGAGTCGAGGTTCGGCTCGGCCAGCTCGTGAGCCAGGTCGACGCGGACGGCGTGGTGGTGGGCGACGAGCGCATCGCTGCAGAGACCGTGCTCTGGGCCGCAGGGGTCAAAGCCCCCGCTCTGACCGCGACCCTCGGCGTCGAGATCGATCGGGTTGGGCGAGTGCTCGTCGAGCCCGACTGCGCCCTGCCCGGCCACCCCGAGGTCTTCGCGATCGGCGATATGGCCCACCTCGTGCAGGACGGCAAGCCTCTGCCGGGCACCGCCCCCGTGGCCCTGGGCATGGGCAAGCACGCGGCCGCTTGCATCCAGGCCGATCTCGCGGGCCGAGCGCGCGCCCCGTATCGCTACACGGACCGCGGGCAGATGGCCACCATCGGGCGGCGCCGGGCCGTGCTGCAGAGCGGCTGGTTCAAGTCCAGCGGCACCCTGGCCTGGCTGGCCTGGGTCTTCATCCATCTCATGGTGCTGGTGACCTTCCGCAACCGCCTGCTCGTGTTCATCAAGTGGGGCTGGGCCTGGCTCACCTTCGAGCGGGCGTCACGGCTGATCTGGCAGACCGAGACCGACCCTTCGGAACGCACGAAGCCCCCGCCCGTCGGCTGACGGACAGGGGCCGCGAGGAGAATAGAACTAGGAGTCCTTCTTCTTCTTCTTGCTCTTCTTCTTCTTCTTCTTGCCGTCGTCGTCATCGGCGGCTTCTTCGGTCGTGCTGGCAGGAGTGGCCTTGTCGCCCTCGCAGCCCTCATGACCCTTGCACTCGCCCATGGACTTGCAGCCCTCTTCGGTCTCGGTGGCGGGCTGGGCGGCGGTCTTGTCGCCCTCGCAGCCTTCCTTGGCCTTGCACTCGGCGCCAGCCTTGCAGCTGTGCTCCTTCTCGGAGGCCGGCTGGGCAGACGCCTCGGTGGTGTCCTCCTTCTCGGCGCTGCAGCTCTTCTCCTTGTCTCCAGCGGCCTGATCATCGGCCTTTTCGCCGCTGCAGCCGTTCTGGCCGGCCGAGTCTTCGGATCCGGCGCTGCCCGCGAGGGCAGGAGTTGCGAGTGCGCCGGCCATCAGGCCAGCAAGGGCTCCTTTCAGAACAGCGTTCATCAGGGAATTCGACATGGTCATCCTCCAGGGGGCCATCAGGGCCCACGGTTGCGAATCGTCAACCGAAAGCGTCAACCGTTTCAAGTACGCGCGAATTCCCTCGCTGGATTACTTGGCCTGCATGTGGCTCACGATTTTCGCGGCATGCTCCTCTTCGGCCCCCACGAAGCCCCCGCATATCGCCCGAAGGAACGTGCTCCTTGTCGTGGTCGACACCTTGCGATCCGACGCGATCGCAGGGGCCCAGACCCCGGAGTTGGATCACCTGAAGAAGTCCGCAGATTCTGTGGACACGGCGTGGTCCAGCAGCACCTGGACGGTGCCTTCGATGATCTCGATGTTCACAGGCATGCCCGTCCGGCAACACGGATGGAGCCGTGAGCCAGGGAATGTGAATGCCTTTCCTAGCATACCTCCCGCCCCCTTGCTGGCAGAAGTCCTCAAGAAGAAAGGCTACGGAACAACTGCGCTATACGCCAACGACTTCCTGGCCCCGAGCCTCGGATTCTCGCGCGGCTTCGATTCCTACGACAAGATCGTCGATCGCCAGGCTCCCAAGCGGGTCGCCGAGGCGGTCGCGGAGTGGGGCCCCGACCAGCCCGAGTTCCTCTATGTGCACCTCCTCGGCCCGCACTCGCCGCTCCTGCCCTCCGAGGCGGCGCGCAGCCGGCACGGGGTCGACTCCGCCTGGTTCGAGGCCCATCGGCTCGGCTTCTTGATCGGGGCCGCCAAGCGCAACCGGGAGCCCGGGGTCCGCGATGCCTACCGCGACGGCTACTACGCCGTGGTCGAGGACACCGACGCGCGGATCGGCGAGATCCTCGACGCCCTCGGAGAGCACCGCCAAGACACCCTCATCGTGCTCACCTCCGATCACGGCGAGCTGCTCGGCGAGCACGAGGTCTTCGGCCATGGCTGGTGGGTGTACGAGCCCCTCGCCCACGTCCCGCTCATCGTCGAGGGCGGCGTGCCCCTGCCCGAGACCCTGTCCGGCGCCTCGGTGCCCGCCATCATCACCGAGTCCCTGCACCTCGAGCACCGCTGGCCCACCGCCTATGACGCCCCATTGCTGGTCACCCAGCGCAAGGACAAGCTCGCGATCTCGGTGAATGGTCGCGAAAAAGCCATCTGGGACGGCTCCGATGCCGAGCTATTCGACCTCGAATCCGATCCGGGCGAGCTCTCCGGGAGCCCCGTGTCCGAGGCGCTGGTGCAGGCACGCGCGGCCTTCGAGGCCCGCACCCCAGCGGGGCGCTACTCCGAGGACCAGGTACAGCTTCACCAAGACACCACCGAGGCGCTCCAGTCCCTCGGCTACCTCGGAGGCCCCGAGTGAGAGCGGTGATCACCGCTGGCGGCACCAGCGAGCCCATCGACGATGTCCGCGTCCTCAGCAACCTCTCCCGGGGTCGCTTCGGGGCCTACATCGCCAACGCCCTGGTCGAGCGCGGCGTCCAGGTCACGCTCCTCGCCAGCCGCGCGCTGATGGCCCAGCCCGGTTGGGTCGATCCGAGGGTGCGGCGGGTGGGCTTCGGCTCCTTCGCCGAGCTCGATGCGGCCCTGCAGGAGCACACGCGGGTACCGCCCGAGCTGCTGTTCATGGCGGCGGCGGTCAGCGACTACTCCCCGGTCCGCGCCCCGGGCAAGATCCGCAGCAAGAGCGAGGCGCTGGTCCTGCACCTCAGCCGCAACCCCAAGCTGCTCTCCACCCTGCGACAGCGATGCGGTCCGGGCAGCTTCTTGGTCGGCTTCAAGCTGCTCTCCGGCGTCTCCGATGCCGAGCTGATCGCGGTCGCGCGGGCGCAGCTCGAGCACGGCAGCCTCGACCTGTGCGTCGCCAACGACCTGGCGAAGTTCGGTCCCGGGCTGCATCCTGTGGTGCTGGTCGATGCACAGGAAGCTGTGGCCCATCGCACCAGCAAGGCCCAGGCCGCCACCCTGCTGGTCGACGAGGTGCTCGGTCGGGTCGGGTGGGAGCCCCGGGGCTCGGGGTGGGTCGGCCGGGTTCGCGGCGTGTCCGAGGTCCGGCGCCTGGGCTCGGCGGTGGCGCTGCCCACGGCCACCGTGGCCGAGCCCGAGCTCGGCGGCGGGGCCGACGAGGTGGCGGCTGCGTACCGGGCGCTCGGGGCCGCGGCCCTCAGCGGGTCCTATCGGGGCGGCGCTTTCTCGGTGCTGCTGCCGGACGGGGCCCTGCTGCTCGGCCTCGCAGACGCCGCTGTCCACGACCGCCGCTGCGAGTCCCTGCTCGGCGCCCATGCCCGGCTCGGCGGCGAGCCCGCCCTCCACCGCCAGCCTGTGTACGACGGCGCGGTGCCGGTCGGCGTGTGGGCCCAGCACGAGGGCGGGTCCACGCTCTGGCATCCCGAAGCCGAGCGAAGCCCGCTGCGCTCCGACCGCTTCGCCCAGTGCCTCGCTGGGCGGCGGGTCCGGCTCCTGGCGCGCTCTCCGGCCGAGCGGGACTTCTGGGCCGGCCACGGCTTCATGGCGCTGTCCACCGACCCCGCCGTGTGGCTCTCACCCGCGATGCGCGGTGATCTGCGCCAAGCCGCCAGCGCCGCCCTGGTCGACCCCATCGGCCGGTCTGTGCTGCTCGGTCGGCGCCTCACCGGTGCCGGCGCGGGCCTGTGGGCATTCCCGGGGGGTCGGGTCCAGGTCGGAGAGAGCCCGGCGGCCGCCGCAGCCCGGGAGCTGTACGAAGAGACAGGGCTGGACAGCCCGCCCGGTCCGCCCTTCTACAGCGCTTCGGTCCATGTCGGCGATGGGGAGCAGGCTTGGCGGGTTCATAGCCACGCCTGGCTCCACCTCGATCCCCCCGAGCCGGTCGCGACCCGAGAGCTCGAGTCCCGCTGGGTCCCCTTCGAGCAGGCGGGTTCCCTGGCGCTGGCGCCGGGGATGCGGGCGATTCTGTACGCGCTCGAGCGGGTGTTGGGGGGCTGAGGGGGAGTCTTCCAACCGCCAGATACGGAAACAGTGCCCGGCGACATCCGGCCACCGGGGCCTGCGTAATCCACCCGACAAACCCTCTCTTTTCGGCGCAGAGCAGATTCCGCTTGTGTTCATCTCTCCACTCTGACAGGGTCGAACAGAACCAGAAAAGGAGCCCAAAACAATGTTTGCCCCCTCCTTATCGCCCTTCTCATGACCGCCGGCGCCCAGTCCATCACCACCTGCACCGCCAGCCAAGCCCCCTCGGCCTACAGCTCGGCGGACTGCCGAATCGATGGGGTGGCCCCGTGCACGGTCTCCGGGAGTGGCCTGTCCTGCGACTTCAACGCCGTCTCCTGCGACCCCGGATCGGTTCGCGATATGTACGCCATCAATTTTGGGGGCAGCGGCATATCCGCCTTTGCCACCGCTTCGGGGCGCCAGGGGGACGATATCCTCCAAGGCTCCAACTCCACCAGCAGCCGCTATGAGGAGACCTTGTATGGCAACCTCGGAGACGACTTCATCTACGGCAACGATGGAGCGGATCGACTCGAGGGGGGCAACGGGAACGACACGATGCTCGGCGGCAAGGGCGCCGATGTGCTGCTCGGCCAGAACGGGAACGACGAGATGGATGGCGGGCCGGGAGCAGACCAGCTCCACGGGGGCGACGGCGATGACTTCATGGAGGGCAAGGCGGGTGTGGACGCGCTGTATGGGGCGATGGGCAACGACGAGCTGTATGGCGGGACCCAGAACGATGTGCTCTGCGATAGCCATGTGTACCCGGGGCCGAGCCAGTGCCAGACCTACCACATCGAGGGCGGCGGGGGTCAGGACAAGGTGCATATCCGCTCCGTACCGTTCTGCATGTACACAACTCCCCTCACCGGGAATCGGTCCGTGGAGATCGCCCGCAACGGGGCCTGGCCCTTCGAGGACGACGTCCTCTCTACAACCGGCACCGAGGAGTACACGGACACTCCCTGGCCGGAGTGCACCGCGCTCTACAACCTCGGTGGCTTCTGATGTGGATGGCCCCGCTGCTCTGGGGCTGTGGGCCCACCCCGCTCCCCGAGACCGGGCCCCCTGCCGAGACCGGCGGGATCGACACAGACCCGGATACAGACACCCCCAATCCACCCCGACGGGAGTGGGTCGAGGTGTCCACCTACCCCTGTGCCCGGGACTCCGACGGGTGGGTCGAGTGCTGGCATAGCCGACAGTGGAATCCACTCGGGACGCCGGATTCCCGATATGAGCCCGTGCCCGATAGCCCGGTTCCGATGTCGCTATTCTATGCTCCGGAGTCCGGCGCGGTCAGTGGGGTCGAGCGGGACTCGGGGCGCAGCAACAACTGGTACTGCGGGTCTTGCGAGGGCGGACAGGTTAGCGCAACCTGCAGCCCCGCCCAGTGCGTGCCCGCCAACTTCACCGACCCGGTTCAGCTCGGCTGGCACTGTGGGCTCGAGCGCAGCGGGCAGGTCCGCTGCTTCAATGAGTTCCGCTTCCTGAACGGGGATATCGTCACCCACGCCGACGTCACGGACCTCCCAACCCTGCTCTACCCCGACGGGAGGCTGGTCTCCCACCAGTACTTCGACATCCTCTCGGTCGACGAGATCCTGCCGCGGGCCGATGAGGTCATCGACCTCGCCAAGGCCAACACCGGCGCCTGCGTGCTCTACCAGGACGGCACCATCGACTGCTTCGGAGGCGCTGGCCCACCCGGCACCGATCCCACCGAGCTGTTCACCTCGCCGCCCTACCGCGACCTCGAAGGGGGAGTATGGTCGGCCTGTGCCACCCGTGAGGACTGGACCATCGAGTGCAATGACGGCACCGTGCTCGACTTCGGGCCCTACCGAGACATCGCCGTCTCGACACAGTCCCGCAGCTCGCCTTCGGTGGAGAACGGTCTCGCGGTCTGCGTGATCACCGTCGACAACGCGGTCCGCTGCCACGGCACCCGCTACGACTACGAAGACCTCCAGGAGAAGCTGCCAAAGGGGGACTCGGCGGCGGGGAAGCCATGAAACGCCGGGCCGCCCGCAGCCCTTCCCGGGCAACAACTCCAATCCCACGCTAGGCTGCGTCTATGCTCGCTCTTCTCCTCACCGCTGCCCTCGCTTGGACCCCCAGCCCCCAGGAGCAGCAGCTCGTCCGCGCCCTGTCCTCCCGCGATGCACCCGCCTCCTGCGCCGAGCTCGAGGCCCTGGTCCCCGAGCCCGTCCAGTCCCTCGCCCAGGTGGTCGACCAGGTGTCCATGCCCCCATGGGCTCCGATGCGCGCCGCCACCTGCCTCATCGAGAACCACAGCGCAGACCGCCCCGCGCTGTTCGATTCCTGGGTCACCCAGCCTAATAAGCGGGGCCTGGCCAAGCTGGTCTTCGCCCGGCTCCACCTCATCGAGCCCGTCCAGAGGCTCTCCCTGGTCGAGCATGCCCGCCTTGGCCCCTACACAGACGCCTTGAACTCAGGGCTGCTCCGCTCTCCCTCGGCCGAGCTCCGCGCACTCGCACGCTAAGCCTGGATTTCCTTCCGCTGCGGATTAAGCCCTCGGGGGAGGTGCAGAGCATGGCCGCAGCCGAGATCGGACAGTTCGAACGGATCGCGGGGGAATATCGCAAGGCCTTCGACGAGGTTCAGCGCCTCCTGGCCGCGTCGGAGCTCGGGAAGGTGCCCAGCTATGTGTTCGCCATCGATCGCTTCGATGTGAAGAAGCTCGGCGAGCTCAACCCCGAGCTCGCCCGTGCCGAGCAGCGCCGCCGCCAGTGGAGGGCCGCACTCCACGCCATGGCCGAGCTCGAAGCGCTCCAGCCGGACATGCCCACCGCAGATGCGGACGCCGCGCTCTCCACCCTCGACGCGGAAAATCCCATGGACTCAATGTCCAACCCATCGGGGGGAATGGTCGGTCTCGACCGCTTCATCAGCGTCGTACAATACGCCCGAACCACAGGCTGTATGTACGTCAATGGCGGCTTCGAGCCGGTGTTCAAGGGGTCGAAGCACTGACCGACCGCACCGCTCGCTGGCGCGCCCGGCTCGACGCGATCGCCGACGCGGGCCGCACCCGCTCCCTCCGCAACCTCCAACCCACGGGCCCGGTCACCGGGATCCTCGATGGGCGCGAGGTGCTGGTCGCGTGCAGCAACGACTACCTGGGCCTGGCCGCACAGGTCGCCGGGCTCGGCGCCGGCGCGGGCAGCTCCCGGCTGATCAGCGGCACCCGCCCCGCCCACACCGCCCTCGAAGCCGAGCTCGAGGACTGGCTCGGCACCCCGGCGCTATTCTTCACCAGCGGCTACCACGCCAACCTGGCAGTGTTCTCGACGATCCCCGAATCCGGCCAGCGGGTGGCGAGCGATGCCCTCAACCACGCCAGCATCATCGATGGGCTGCGCCTGTCCCGAGCCAGCCGCTGCGTCGTGCCCCACGCCGCACCTCGCGAGATCCCCGATGAGGTCGACCTGATCGCGGTAGAGGGGCTGTACTCCATGGATGGCGACATCCCGCCCTTCTCCGACTACCCCACCGCACCGTTGCTGGCGGTCGACGAAGCCCACGCCATCGGGGTCCTGGGCCCAGAGGGGCGCGGGGCGGCGGCTGCGGCAGGGGTCCAGCCCGACATCCTGATCGGCACCTTCGGCAAGGCATTCGGCGCCGCCGGGGCTTTTGTCGCCGGTCCACCCGAGCTCAAGGAGCTGCTGATCAACGCTGCACGCTCCTTCATCTACACCACCGCTCCCCCCGAATCCGTCGCCCGAGCCGCCCTCGGCGGGCTGCGCCTGGCCCGCGACCGCCCCGAGCTCCGCGAGCGCACCCTGAGCCATGCCCGCTGGCTCCGGGATCAGCTCACGGCCCAGGGCTGGGAGGTGCCCGGCGATGCTCACATCTTGCCGGTGCGCTGCGGCTCGGCAGCGATGCAGCTCTCCGCCCGGCTGCTGGAGAGCGGGGTGTATGCACCGGGCATCCGGGCTCCTACCGTAGCGCCCGGCACCGAGCGCATCCGGATCACGGTCAGCGCCGCCCACAGCGAGTCGGATCTGAATCGCATCGCCGAGGCCTTCGGTGAGGGCGGGCGCATCGCGTAGGCCTTCGATATGACTCGCAGATGAGCGAACCCAACGATCCACAGCGCCTCGCCGCTCTCGACCACGCCCACCTATGGCACCCCTTCACCCAGCAGCAGCGCTGGGCCTCCCGCCCGCCGCTGATCATCGAGCGAGCCCAGGGCTCCATGCTCTACGATATCGAAGGAAATGCCTATATCGACGGGGTTTCCAGCCTGTGGACCAATGTGCACGGCCACCGCCACCCCTCCCTCGATCAAGCCATCCGAGACCAGCTCGACCGGGTCGCACACTCCACCATGCTCGGCCTCACCCACCCGCCCGCCATCGAGCTCGCCCACCGCCTGGTCGATCTGGTGCCCTGGGGGCTCAACCGCGTCTTCTACAGCGACAGCGGCTCCACAGCGACGGAGATCGCGCTCAAGATCGCATTCCAGTACCACCAGCAGTCCGGCTCGCCCGAGCGGGTCCGCTTCGCCGCCCTCGCCGACGCCTACCACGGCGACACCCTGGGCGCGGTGAGCGTCGGCTGCATCCCGCTCTTCCACCGCATCTACAAGCCGCTGCTCTTCGACGCGGTCCCCCTGCCCGCCCCCATCGAGCCGGACTCAGCAGACGAGGAGCGCTGCCTGCGAGCCGCTCTCGACCTGCTCGACGCCCACGGACACGAGCTCGCCGCCTTCATCTTCGAGCCCCTGGTCCAGGGTGCAGCGGGCATGAAGATGCACAGCCCCCACTTCCTGAAGACCCTGTGCGACAAGGCTCGCAGCCTGGGCGTCCTGTTGATCTCGGACGAGGTCGCGACGGGCTTCGGCCGCACCGGGTCGATGTTCGCGATGGAGCAGGTGGGCATCGCTCCAGACCTGCTCTGCCTCGCAAAAGGCTTGTCCGGGGGGTACCTGCCCCTGGCCGCCACGATGGCCACCGAGACCATCTACGAGGCCTTCCTCGCCTCCCCAGAAGCCCACAAGCAGTTCTTCCATGGCCACACCTTCACCGGCAACCCGCTCGCTTGTGCCGTGGCGCTGGCCAACCTCGACCTGTTCGAAGAGCAGGGCACGGTCCAGCTCGCCGACACCGCGGCCCGTCACCTGGCGATGCTGCTCGAGGGCTGGAACCGCAGGCCCGGGGTCGCGAGCGTGCGCCAGCGGGGGCTCATGGTCGGCATCGATCTGGTCCAGCCCAGCGGCGAGCCCTACGACCCCGCGGTCCAGTTCGGCCACCGGGTGTGCATGCGGGCCCGTGAGCACGGGGTGATCCTGAGGCCCCTGGGCGACACCCTGGTGATCAATCCGCCCCTGAATATCGCACCCGAAGAGCTCACCCAGCTCGTGCACGGTGCCGGCGAGGCTGTGCGTGCAGAGCAAGCCTGACGAGTCCCATATCTGGCTCTCCTGGCTCACCCGGCTGCGCTGGGTGGCGCTCGGGGCCCAGGTGATCACTCTCGGCTTCGCCTACCCCCTCCTGGACTCGGTCTACCTGCTCTTTCCGCTGGGCGCGCTGATGCTGGCCCTGCTCGCCGCCAACCTGCGCGCGCTCCAGGTCCTCGCCCGGCCCGCACCCATCCGCAGCCAAACCCTGTGGTGGCAGCTGGTGATCGATGTGCTCGCCCTGACCACCTTCTTCCTGGCCGGAGGGGGCCCGGACAATCCCTTCGTGCTGCTGTACTTCATCCACATCGCGATGGGCTCGATCATGCTGGAAGCCCGTATGGCTGCGGGTCTCGCGCTGCTGATCCTGCTCTGCTACGTCGGCATTCACCTGTGGCATCTCCCGCTGCACTTCGAGAACCACACCTTCCCTCCTCAGGTGCTGATCCCCCTGGGACAGACCATCGCATTCGTGGTCACGACGGTGAGCATCGCGGCCTTTGTAGGGGGCCTCGCGAGCACCCTGCGACGACGCAGCCTCCAGCTCGTGGACGCCCGAGATCGCACATCCCGCACGGACCGGTTGCGCAGCGTGGGCACGATGGCCGCGGGGGCCGCCCACGAGCTCAACACCCCGCTGTCCACCATCGGGCTGCGGATTCGGCGTATCGGCCGCCGATACGAGGACGAAGACACGGTCCGCGACCTGAGCGTGGTGAAGACCCAGCTCGAGCGCTGCTCCCGCATCGTGCAACAGCTCCTCGCCGGGGCGGGCGATCCCAGCGCGGCGGGTATGGAGCAGACCCCGATCTGCGAGCTCGTGCGCGAGGCGGTCCGGCTGTGGGAGAAGAGCACGACGATCCCGCTTCACCTCGCCGATGAGAGCGATGGAGCCGAGGTGAACCTCCCCCATGTCGCCTTCAACCAGGCCCTCACCAACCTGCTCGAGAACGCCCGGGAGGCCCAGGAGTCCGCAGACCGCTTCGACGCTCTGGAGCTCACCGTCATGCGTGATGGCGACGACGCGGTGATCGAGCTGCGCGACCACGGCTGTGGGCTCCCTCCAGAGCCAGATCAGGTTGGAACGCCATTCTTCACGACCAAGCCCCGCGGGACGGGGCTGGGTGTATTCGTCGCGCGACAGGTCGCGGACGGCGCCGGCGGAGGGTTGCGTTACATCACCCATTCCGACGGAACCACTACCCGATGGTGGTTCCCGATCGTCCCACCGAGGAGACCCCATGAGCCCGAAGGACACCCGGCCCAAGCTGCTGGTGGTGGATGACGACGACGACTTCCGGGAGTCGATGGAGCTGGAGTTCGCCGATCGCGGCTACCAGGTCATCGGCGCACCCGATCATCGCACCGCGCTAGGCCTCGCAGCGGTCCACCGTCCCCAGTTCGCGGTGATCGATCTGCGCCTGGAGGGCGAGCGGGGGCTCGAGGTGCTCAAGGATCTGGTCGAGCGCCTGCCCGGCGTCCGCGCGGTGGTCCTCACCGGCTACTCCTCCATCGCCACCGCGGTAGAAGCGATGAAGCTCGGCGCCCACCACTACCTCACCAAGCCCGCCGATCCGGACGCACTGGACGCGGCCTTCCAGCAGGACAAAGGCGATCCCACGGTCGCGGTCCCGGACCACCCTCCCTCCCTCGCCCGACACGAGCGCGAGTACATCGAGGCCGTGCTCGCCGCGACGGGAGGCAACATCTCCGAAGCCGCACGGCGCCTCGGACTGCACCGCCAGTCGCTCCAGCGCAAGCTCCGCAAATACCCGCCCCGCAGGTAGCGGCAAAATGGTGTAGCCTCCGCCCGTGAACGCTGTTCTGCTGCTGTCGTTGGCCGCTCATGGGGCCGAAGCCGACCCATTCCGCCCCTCGGGGTCCCTGGCCACAGGTCAGGGCACCCCTCAGGGCGAGTCCCCCTACCTCCTCGGAGAAGGCCTCTCCGCGGGGATTCTGGCCAGCTTTGCCCAAGATCTCGCGGTCCGCGACTTCGGTGACCGCACCGATCCTCTCGTCCGCAGCGCCCTCCCCACCGAGGTGTACGGCGGGTGGACCCTCGCCGACAAGGCGCGCTTCGAGGTCTTCATCCCGCTCTACGCCTACGTAGATGCCCCGATCACGGGCTTCGCGGGCCCCGCATTCGGCGACCTGCGCTTCCAGGCCAATGTGCCGGTCTGGGTCGGCGAAGCGGCCCGCTTGAGCATCGTGCCCCGCGTCGAGCTCCCCACGGGTACCACCAACGCCTTCACCCGCCGTGGCTTCCAGATGGGGCTCACCGCAGCCTTCGGGGGGCGGATCTCCCGCTTCGGCTGGGTCGGAAACGCGGGTATCTCCGCATCCGAGGCCTCCGAGTTCTCCGGAGTCGGCACCGGTAGCTCCGTCGACTTGCTCGGTGGGGGCTGGTGGCAGGCCACTCCATCCTTCCGCTTCGGCGCCGAGGCCGAGACCCAGCTGGGGCTGGTCGGCGGCACCTCGGGCAACAACGTGGTCGGCACCGGTCAGGTCTTCGCCCAAAACGCCCTGCCCAGCGGCCTCGCGCTCACCGTGGGCGCGGGCTCCGGCCTGATCGCAGGGGTAGGCGCGCCCAACTACCGCATGTTCGCAGCTCTCACCTACGGCACCACCGTGTCCGACCGCGACGGCGACGGAATCATCGACCGCGAGGACCTCTGCAAGACCGTGCCCGAAGACCTCGATGGCTTCGAAGACCTCGACGGCTGCCCCGACCCGGACAATGACAACGACACCCTGGTAGACGAGAGGGACCGCTGCCCCAACCAAGCCGAGGACTTCGACGACTTCGAGGATCTCGATGGCTGCCCCGACCCGGACAACGACGCCGACACCATTCTGGATGCGGCGGACTCCTGCCCGATGGTGCCCGGCTTGGTCGCCTTCCAAGGCTGCCCTGACACCGATGAAGACGGCATCCCAGACGCCGCCGATGCCTGCCCGATGCTCCCGGGTCTGGCCGAGTTCGAGGGCTGCCCCGATCGCGACTCCGACAAGGTCCCCGACCCCCGGGACGCCTGCCCAGACGACCCCATTCTCCCCACCCAAGATCCCGCGACCTCGGACGGCTGTCCCTCCCTCGCGGCTATCGTGGGCGAGACGATCACCATCGCCGAGAAGGTGCAGTTCGCCACCGGCAAGGCCAACATCTCAGCCGAGAGTCACAAGCTCCTCGACGATGTCGCCCAGCTCCTGGCCCGACACACAGAGATCCGCAAGGTCGAGGTGGGGGGCCACACCGACAATGTGGGGAGCGAGAAGGGCAACCAGAAGCTCTCCCAGCGCCGCGCCGATGCGGTGCTCGGCTACCTCACCCAAGCCGGGGTCGCCCGGAACCGCGTCACCGCAGCGGGCTATGGCGAGCTCCAGCCGCTGACCACCAATCGCACACCCACCGGTCGGGCCGCCAACCGCCGAGTCGAGTTCAACATCCTGGAGTCCGACGCCCCCGCTCCGGTAGAGAGCCCCGTGCCGCTGGCGATCCCGGTCGCTCCCCAGCCCGCACCCGCTCCCCAGCCCGCTCCCGCTCCCGAGCCCACCGCCAATCCCTGGGGCGCCACACTCGCTCCACCGCCCGCTCCCGAGCCCGTCGCATCGTCCGAGATCGATCCCAATGGCAAGCCCGGCCGGCTCACCATCTATCTGCGCGGAATCGACGAGGCCGAGGTCTACCTGGACAACACCCGCCTGCCCCGCAACGCCCCCTTCGAGCGACTCCCGGTGCGAGCGGGCGAGCATCGTCTGTGGGTGACCGATCCCACCAGCGGCCTCGACTTCGAGTCCACCATCGTGCTCGGAAATGGGCAGGAGCAGATCCTGCTGCTGCCCCCCAAGGGAGTCCAGGCCCCCACCGCCCCCGCAGAAGAGCCCGCCCCGATGGTCGATCCCGCCGACCAACCCAAACCCAAGCGGCCCGGCCGCCGCAGCAAGAAGCTCAAGAAGTAGGGGCGCTACACCCGCTCGATGATGGTGGTGACGCCCTGGCCGACGCCGACGCAGAGCGTGGCGGCGCCGATGCTCACATCCTTGCGCTCCATCACACCCAGCAGCGTGGTGAGGATGCGGGCCCCCGAGCACCCGAGGGGGTGACCGAGGGCGATGGCGCCTCCGTGGAGGTTGACCTTGTCTGCGGAGAGCTCGAGCTGCCCCATGACGGCCAGGCTCTGAGCCGCGAAAGCCTCGTTGAGCTCCCACACGCCGATGTCGTTGACCTGAAGCCCCGCGCGCTTGAGTGCTTTTCGAGTGGCTGGGACGGGTCCCAGGCCCATGACGGTGGGGTCGACTCCGGCAGAGGCCACCGCACGGATGCGCGCGCGGATCTTCAGCCCCTCAGCCCGAGCCGTCTCCTCATCCGCGATGACGAGTGCGCAAGCCCCATCGTTGAGGGTGGAGCTGTTGCCCGCCGTGACCGATCCCCCCTGCTTGAAGGCCGCACGGAGGCTCGCGAGCTTCTCGAGGGAGGTGTCCCGCCGCGGTCCCTCGTCTGCGCTGACCACGGTCTCGGAGCGGCGCTGCTTGACCGTCACCGGAACCAGCTCATTCGCGAACCAGCCGTTGTCCGCGGCCGCGATCGCCCGCTGGTGGCTGCTGAAGGCGAAGGCATCCTGCTGTTCACGGGAGATGGGAATGCGCTCGAGGATGTTCTCTGCGGTACACCCCATGGCTTCGAGGGGGAACAGCGCTTCCATCCGGGGATTGGGGTAGCGCCAACCCAGGGTGGTGTCCCAGGCGGTGAGGTTACCCGCCTTGGGCATCTGCGGCCCCCGAGGCATGGAGTACGGAGCCCTCGACATGGACTCGACGCCGCCGGCGATGCAGAATTTGGCATCCCCGACCTGGATCATCCGAGTGGCCTGGTTGACCGCTTCCAGCCCGCTTCCACAGAGGCGATTGAGGGTGACGCCGGGGACGTGGTGGCCCAAACCAGCCAGGAGCAGAGCCATTCGGGCGACGTTGCGGTTGTCCTCGCCGGCCTGGTTGGCGCAGCCGAAGAACACCTCGTCGATGGCCTCGGGGTCGATCCCAGAGCGCTCGATGACGGCGCGGATCGGAATGGCGGCGAGGTCGTCGGGGCGGACCGCAGACAGGCCTCCCTGGAAGCGACCGATGGGGGTTCGAAGGGCATCGACGATGACAGCGTTCCGCATGGGGGGTCTCCGAGCTAAGAGGTGCGTCCTATCGCGGAGGAAGCATGGAGCGCATCGGAGTCATCGGAGCTGGGACCATGGGCCACGGAATTGCGCAGGTATCGGCCATGGCCGGCTACAGCGTGATCCTCACGGACGCCAACCCAGAGGTCATCGACCGAGGTCTGGGGAAGATCCGTGAAAACCTGGACAAGGGCGTCGCCCGGGGAAAGGTGGACGAGCAGATCCGAGAGCTGGCGCTGTCCAAGCTCTCGGGTGGGGATCTCGACGCGATCGCCACGGCCGATCTGATCATCGAGGCGGTGCCCGAGCGGCTCGATCTCAAGCGGGCGTTGTTCCTGCAGCTCGAGAAAAAGGCATCCGCATCGGCGATTTTCGCGACCAACACCTCCAGCCTGTCGGTGGCGAAGATCGCAGAGGGGTTGGCGGATCCGGGTCGGGTGATCGGGACCCACTTCTTCAATCCGGTCCACATCATGAAGCTGCTCGAGGTGATCGTCGCCGAGCGCACCCACGGGCATGTGCTGGGCAGCGTGCAGGCCTACGGGGAGCGCATCGGCAAAGAGGTCATCGTGGTCAAGGACGCACCGGGATTTGCGACCTCGAGGTTGGGAGTCTGCCTGGGCATGGAGGCGATCCGCATGGTCGAGCAGGGTGTGGCCAGCCCCGAGGATATCGATAAGGCGATGGTGCTCGGGTACCGGCATCCAGTGGGGCCGCTGCGGCTGTCGGATATGGTTGGGCTGGACGTGCGGATGCATATCGGAGAGTACCTGGCAAAGGAACTCGGAAACGCCGCCTTCGAGCCCCCGGCGCTGATGCGGGAGATGGTCGAGCAGGGCAAGCTCGGCAAGAAGGTCGGGCAGGGCTTCTACACCTGGTAGCAGCCGCGGTGGTACCGTTGGGGTCAGACCCCAATAGGACCATCGGTTCTGAATAGGAGACAATCATGGGCAGCAGAGCAGCAGCTTGGATCGGTGGGTGGGTCGTACTCGTGGCGCTCGCGGGCTGCGGTTCGGGCGGTCCGGACGACACCCAAGACCCCACCCATGCCATCTGCCAGAACATGGACGACAATCCCGAGTCCTGCCTGGTCGCCCAGCTCTCTCCGCCCGACTTCTGCGAAGCCGAGTTCATCAACGCCGATTTCATAGGCTGCGTGCCCGAGACTCAAGCCTGGCTCGACTGCTTGGACGCCAACAGCCCGCCCGCTGGCCAGGAGCTCGACTGCCCGGACTGCGAGGCGGAGACTACGGCGGTCGGCGACTGCTTCGAGCCCGGCTGATCAGGCGTCGAACATCGCCCGCTCCCGTGCGATGCGATTCCGGATCCCCTTCTGAGCCTTGGGTGAGCTGCGGAAGTGGGTGCCGACCTTCGCCTTCTTGTAGTCCTGGATGATCCGCCCGAGCTCGGCAGCGGAGAGTTCCCCCTTGGAGTTGCGAGCGCCCGCGTTCCGCGCGATGCCGCCGGTGAGCCCGCCGTATGCCTTGTTGTTGCCCTGGGCGAGCTCGGTCCAAGCCGAGTCGAACTCTGGGCTGCCGACCCCGAACTTGTCGACCACCGACTTTGAGTAGGCGGTGGCCTTGTACTTGGGCACGAAGGTGGAGCCATCGGGGGATGGGGATGGGACGGGGTCCTTGTTTGCGGCCTCGTTCTTGAGTTCCACAGCCGCGCTCGAGCGACCGCTCCCGGCCAAGGCGGCACGGGTATCCGGGCCGATGACGCCATCGACATCGAGGCCGTTGGCCTCCTGGAAGCGCATGACCGCGGCCCGGGTGTCCTTGCCGAAATCCCCATCGATATCGATCCCGAGGTAGGCCTGGAGCCGCTTCACCTCCTCGCCGCCAGAACCCTTGCGCAAGACAGGTGCCGCATTGGTACCGTTTGGGTCTGACCCCAACAGTACCAACGCCCTCATGCTGGAGCCTGGGCCCGCCCGGCTGATTCACGAGTTGGAGAGGGGTAGAATCCGGGTTAGGCTGCCGTCTCATTCCGAGGACTTCCAAATGTTGTTTCTGTCTCTGCTCCTGGGCTGTTCGAGCAGCTACACCCTCGTGACGGATATCGGTGGCGAGATGACCCTGTCGATCGCTCCTGTTGGCGGCGCCGCCGGTCTCACCACGTCGACCACTCGGGCAGGCATGACAACCCAGGAGTTGGATGAATCCCTCAACTCCGGCGAGCTCCTCTGCTCGGCTCCTCGAATGGCGTGGGCGCTCGACAGCCTCACCGAGGAACCCGTGTCCACTTCGATCCTCGCCTGCTTCCCAGAGGTCGAGGCCAGCGCTCCCGCGGGGTGTGGGAGCCCCTACCAGGTCGACTTCGACCTCGACGAATTCCTGGGCCTGCTCTATGTCAGCGCCGATCCCGTCGGCAACGGCGCCATGGGCGATCAGATCTCCACGGTCGAGATTGTCGACTTCGATGCGCCTCTCAGCACCAACGGGTCGCTCACTTTCACTGCGGACTTCACAGGGGACTGTCTGGGGGGCATCGACGCCCCGGTTCCCCACGAGGTCACGATGGAGTGGGATTTTCCAATCCACGATGAGCGGACCATCTCGACGCCCTTCGACTGGTCCACCCCCTCTGCGCTCTGAGGGGCAGCGGCTGTACACGTCGGTGCGACGCCTCTGAGTGCGGCCGATAGAGAGGTTCCGGGTGGAGGCGACGATCGCGTGGGCGCTTCACCGGCGAGCCCGCCCAGTCCCGCGGCGTCGCGACGATGATGTAGGTAGTCTCCCACACCCCGGCCGCCTACCGCTCCACCACGATCACCTCTCCATTGCGCTCCACCGTGAAGGAGTCGCTGGCCACCACCAAGCTGTGCACCACAATCGGCCACTCCGACGGCCCCGCCGCTCGCCCCGTCCACTCCTCGATCCCCTCGCCATCCGCCTCGATGATGCGGTCCCCCTCACGGAAGGGCGGCGTCGCGGACTCGACCCGCCACGCGCCCCCCTCCATTCTCCCCGCCGGCAGCTCCCCCTCCCGCAGCCGAGCGGGTTGGTCCGACCGCGCAAAGCCCACAAACCATCTCCAGTCCTCATCCTCCACATCGAGCTCCAGGCCCGCGATCAGCCACCGCTCCCCCCACATTCCCGACAGCGCGAACCGCCCGGCCAGATCGGAGCGCGTCTCGATCCAGCCCACGCCATGGGAGCCCGGTACGAGGTCGGGATGGTCCCACACCCGGCGCGACTCCACCCGGGACAGAGGGGCCGGCCATCCATCGCTTCGCAGCAGCTGCCCCTCCACGGTCTTGCCCCGGTGGAGCTTCGGCCGGACCGTGGCGCGCTCTTCGAGCTCCACCCGATGCACGGCGATCTCGTCCCCCCGCGTCACGACCACGTTCCCCGGCCCCGGGATCAGGTGCTGAACCTCCAGCGGCCCACGTCTTCCGGGCTCCGCATCGATCCACCGCTCTCCGTACAGGTAGACCCGGTCCTCTCGCCCCGCCTTGACCCGCAGACGAGTCGGATACACGACCCCGACTCCATCCACCACACCGATGGGATCGCCCTCCAACCACAGAGAGGGCCATCGGCAGTCCGAGCTCCCCAGACAAGGCAGGATTCCCGTCGAATCCGAGCGAAGCCACGGAGCGCTGGACTCGTAGGCACCCGCCACGCCCCGACCCTGGGGATCGACGACCCGGAGTGTCGGGTAGGTCTGGAGAACCGGATCCCCGATCGGGTCCACCCCCCTCCCCTCCACCCGGAACGGCTCCTCCGACTCGTACAAGCGGGTCTCCCTGCTCCCCATGGGAAGGATCAAGCTCGGCTCGACCGGAGCGTGATCCGCCCCATCGAGGGAGAACACCACCACCACCGAGCCCTCGGCCCCAAAGACCATGGCGAGCTGATCTCCATCGGAACTCAGGGCGATATCGGCCACGGAGACCGGCAGACTCCACAGGATCGGATGGCTACCTCGGTCGCGGATCTCCACCTGATTCCCGTATGAGATCGCGACCCGGTTCTTCGTCGCAGAGATTTTGGGCGAGCTGTACGGGAACCCGCTCCACACCCCTTCGACCTCCCGTGGAGTGATCTCCTCCCCCGAGAGCCAGCCCCGGCAGTTGGACACGCCATTCGCTCCCCCAGTCCAACAGTCCGAGCTGATGGCAAGCCACTCCTCCCCGTCCACGGCGATGGTGCCGCGGTCCAGGTCGGGGAGGAAGTCCGAGCTGAAGACGAGATCCGGCCCCCCCAGGTAGAGGGTGGTGATCCCGAAGATATCTCGAAGCACCGCTACCCGTCCGCCGCCCATCGCGAAGTCCGACAGGTGCTGAACCAGGTACGGCTTCCTGGCGCTCGGCGGCTCCGAGATCGCCAGGGGCACACCGAGCTCCGTGGAGACCCGCGCGAGCCGGTCTGAGTCGAGCCGCTCCAGCCAGTGAGCGCCCGTGTCATCGTAGACCGGATAGGAGCGCTCGAACTCGTTCCCGATCAAGACCAGATCCCGCTTCCACACCAACTTGGCCGGCCACGTATCCGGGTATCGGTGCACGCTCTGGAGTCGGGAACGCCCCGCCAGCGGCCCCGTTGGAGCGTGCTCACCCAACAGCACGCTCCACACCGGGTTGGGTCGGTGGACCGATAGCCATTCACAGGGCGTGCCCTGGCCCGCGACACAGCCCTCGATGAGCAGCTCCTCCCTTCCGCCCACCTGCTCGGGGTCCAGGTCCGAGCAGGAGGCCCCGTGCGCACAGGCCGCGATCTGGTAGATCGCCCTCAGATCGGCCGGGGCCCTCTCCGCGACCCGGGTGCAGGCGAGCCCATCGCCACCGGCACAGGCTTCGATCTCCGCCATGGGTGGCGGCCTCTGCTGGGCGATGGCGACTGTGATCCACACGATGAACACGGGCTCTCCCTACCGCAGCGCGGGCGACACTCCTGGGTGGGAAGATCGGGGGCATCTGTCAACAACTGAGCAAGGACGATCGGCCTGAGTCCGTTCCTGCCACGCATTCCGGATCGGTCATGCCCGGCCTTCAGGGGGTAGAGCTCGGATCCCATCCAGGCGCTGTGCGGTAGCTCTCATCGAGCCCATCGATCCGAGCCATCTGCTCATCGGAGAGAGAGAAGTCGAACACCGAGCGGTTCTCCCGAATACGACTTCGGTTGCTGGACTTGGGGAGCACGATGAACCCCTTCTGGAGAGACCATCGAATCAATACCTGGGCGACCGAGCGTCGAACCTCCGATGCTACCGCTCCAAGAACCGGATCCCCGAGCCGCTGCGCTTTGGTCAATGGCGCCCATGCCTCCACCGCGATGCCATGTTCTCGGCAGTAGAGCACGAGCTCGCGCTGTTGTAGGAAGGGATGGATCTCGACCTGATTCGTGGAGGGTGCGATCCCGGTCGCGTCTATCAGCTCCTGCAGGTGGTCGATCGTGAAATTGCTGACCCCTACCGCCCGAGCTCGCCCGCTCTCCGCGAGAGCGACCATGGCGCGCCACGTCTCCACCCGGGTCCCCGGACTTGGCCAATGCATGAGATAGAGATCGATGACATCCAGCTGCAGACGCCCAAGGCTGCCCTCGAAGGCACGGAGCGTATTGTCGTACCCGTAGTCGTCGCGCCAGAGCTTCGTCGTGACGAATACCTGCTGCCGCGGAAGTTCACACTGACGGAGAGCCTCTCCGACCTCGGCCTCATTCCGATAGACAGCGGCGGTGTCGATGTGTCGGTATCCCGACTCTATCGCCCACCTGACGGCGTTGCGCGTGCCCTCTCCAGAACCAGCGCGAAAGACGCCAAGCCCGAGTCTTGGAATGCACACGCCCGTCGACAGCTGCAAGGGCTCGGCCAGCGCCGACCTTCGGTCTACCAAGGGAGCACCTCTCCGGTCTGGTGAACAAAACAGCCGGTCTCGGCCAGGGTCAACGCGTCCATCTGGGCGAGCAGGCCACGAGCCGCTTCATCGGCCTCGATATTTCCCCCAGGTCTGGTCATCTCTGTTCGTACCCAGCCTGGGTGTAGCAGGGCGACAGCCACACCCTGCGGCTCGAGGTCATGGGCGAGACATCTCCCGGCCATATTGAGCGCGGCCTTGGACATCCGGTATCCGTAGCTCCCACCCGACCCGTTGTCTCCGAGCGACCCCATTCGACTGGTAACCAGTCCAATCTTCCCGCCGCCGCGAAGCTTCGTCCGCAGGGCCGCAACCGTCTGAAGCGGACCCAGGGCATTGACGGCGAACTGTCGCTGGATGGAAGCGGCATCCAGTGAATCGAGCTCGACGCGCTCCAGTACCCCAGCGACCACCATCAACATGTCGATCGCGCCATCATCCAGCCGATCCGCGAACCCAGCCAGCGCCTGGCGGTCCGTGATATCGACCCCACTCTGCAGCTCGACTCGACCCGCAGCCTCGAGCGCTCGAAGCTCTCTCGATGGTTTGCGACAAACCGCAATGATGTGTCCAGGGCGCCGCGCCAGGAGGCGCACAACCTCGAGACCGATACCGCGGCTGGTTCCGAAAATAACGGACTGATGGGACATATTGTGTTCCTTCTGTGGAATGCGGACTCGAGCCTTCATGCCTCTCGGCACGGCTACCTGTGGGAAACCGGTGCTGCCGCGGGAGCTACGGCAGCGGAAACGGAACGGCGCGAACAAGGGTCGGAGGTTCGACCAGCCAGTCCTCAAGGCGATCGAGAATCGCTTTGGCATAGGGCTGTTCGTAGTGCCAGCCGAGCGCGGCCTCACTGCCCCACGCCTCCACCAACCAGACCACCTCATCGTCGGCGGCATCGACATACACCTCGAACTCGACGCACCCCTCTTCTGCACGTGTTCGTGGAATATTGTCGGCCAGACCTGCGAAGAGCTCGCCGCGATGGCCGGGTTTCACGTGAAAGCGCGCAATGATACGAATCATGGTCTGAGTCCCCTCTACATGTTGGCGAACATGGCTTCGAGATCGCGGGGGTTGTTGAGCCACGCCGAGCCTGCCTGTTCCGCCATGGGGTCGGGGAAGCAGTCGAGCATTCCGGCTTCGACCGCATCGAGAATATTCCCGGCTACGACCTCTGGTGCTGTCTTGGCCATCTCGAACGCGCGGATCATGTCGGTGTCCACTGCCCCCGGATAGGCAGCGAAGACGCGGATTCCGCGGTCCCCGAGCTCTTTACGGAGCGCCTGCGTCATGGACCACGCCGCAGCCTTGGAGGCCGAGTAGCCACCGATCGCCGCCATCGATGCCATCGACACCAGCGTCAACATATTGAGCACCGAGCCCTTGCTCGCCTCGAGCTTGGGTACCACGGCCTTGATGAGGTCGAGAGCCCCCCAGAAGTTAACCTCGAAGTCCGACTCCACCGCTTCGCGCGAGCTCTCGAGCAGGCTGTAGCCCCCAAGCCGCCCAGCGTTGTTGATGAGCAGATCGAGGTCACCGATGCGCCCGACCGCCTCGGCGACGCTCGACGAATCGGTCACGTCGATGGATAGGGGGTGCACTCGCTTGTCGATGCCTCTCAACACCTCCAGGCCCGCCTCCGAGCGCGCTCCAGCGAACACCACGCCGACATCGCGCCGCAGCAGCTCGTCGACGAATGCACGCCCGATACCCCGATTCGCGCCGGTCACCAGAACAGTCTTTCCTTGGATCTTCATGGGTCTTGCTCCTGTTGGACCTCTCGGTCCGTCTTGTGTTGAGACCAACCTAAATGTTCCACCTCGGGCCTAACAGTGCTATTTTCGACTAGTATATATTCTCATTTGGAATCTTTGATGAATCACGAGGACCTAACGCCATGGACCGGTTGACAACCCTCAGGGCCTACTCCCGGCTGGTAGAGCTCGAGAGCTTCTCTCGGGTCGCCAAAGAGCTCCGGGTGAAGCAATCGACCGTGAGCAAGTGGATCGCGGCCCTGGAGGAAGACCTGGGGGTCCGGCTCGTGGACCGAACGACCCGTTCATTCCACGTCACCGAAGCGGGCAACCGCTTCTACCAGCGAGCCTCGGCCATCGTCTCCGACTACGAGGACGCCGTCGGTGAGGTCCGCGAGGAAGCCTCGGCGCTTCGCGGGCGGATACGCATGAGTGTCCCCGTCGTGTTCGGCCAACGCTTCATCGTGCCGGCCATCACCCGCTTCCTCGTCGAACACGAACACATCGAGCTCGAGTTGGTCTTCGGCGATCGGTACGTCAATCTCGTTGAAGAGGGGTTCGATCTCGTCATTCGCGTTGGCATACCTGTCGACTCGGCTCTGCGATCACACACCCTCGGCGAAGGCCGACGGTACTTGGTCGCAGCCCCTTCCTACCTCGAGCGCTACGGCACCCCTAGCGATCCAAGAGACCTCGAGAACCACCAGTGCCTCATCCACACCGAGCGAAGTACCTGGGTCGCCTGGTCGTTCAAGCGCGGCAAGAAGTCCCAACAGGTTCGAGCCAGTGGGAGGGTGTCCGCCAATCACAGCGAGTCTACCCTCTATATGGCGAGGGCAGGGCTGGGGGTAGCGCTGTTGGCAAGCTGGTTCGTCGAACCCGACCTGAGGAGCGGCAGACTGGTAGCGCTCCTGCCCAGCCACGCCCTTCCCTTGGCACCGGTCCGCGCCCTGACGCCTCCTGGCAAGCTATTGGCGTCGCGGGTTCGCGTGCTCATCGAGCACATCCGGGAGGATCTGGGGTTCACCCTCGCCCGTACATCCCCCGCTCCCGAATAGGTCGAAACCCACTCGGGTGGCCCCCCTCCACCCAAACAACTACATGCGTTCGCACACACTGACTCTCCCGGGTTCCCCATGACCGCATCCCGCGCCCTCCGCGATGCCCTGCGCAAGCTCTTGGTCGCCTCCCGCGCCCTCGACCCCGGTCAGCGTCCCTGCGGCGCCCCCATGAGCCTTCCCCACGCCCACGCCCTGCTCAGCTTGCTCCGCTCCCCCGAGCCCCTCTCGGTCACTGAGCTCGCCCGCTCCCTGCACATCGATCGAAGCAATGTGTCTCGGCTGTGTGCGCGTATGGAGCAGCTCGGAGAGGTCCAGCGGAGCGCCGATCCGACGGACCGCCGATCCACCCGGGTCCAGCTCACCGATTCCGGCCACCAGCTCGCCACCCAGGTCGATGCGCGCAGCGCCCAGCACTTCGCCCACATCCTCGGCGAGCTGGGCGAGAGCTCCGACACCGTACTCGACGCCCTCAATCAACTCACCGACGCCTTGAACCGCGTCGAAGCACCACCCCAGGATCTGCGATGAAGCTCCCCCTTCCCACTCTGCTCACCCTCCTGCTGTTCGGATGCGGCACCGAGCCCGCCCCGGCCTCCACCCCGACTCCAGAGCCCACTCCGATCGAGGCCCTCAACCAGCTCGACACCCGCACGCCCGTTCCGCTCCAGCCAATGATGGCCTGGCACCAGAAGCAGAATATGCAAGCCCACCTCGTCGCCATCCAGAAGCTGACCGACGCGCTGTCCCGAGAAGACTGGGAAGGCGTGGGTGCCGCGGTGCTGCCCATCGCTCCCTCCCCCCAGATGCAGATGCAGTGCGAGCATATGGGAGCGGGCGCCGACGGGTTCACCGCCCGTGCCCTGGACTTCCACGAGCGCGCCGCAAAGATCGGCCTAGCAGCCGAGCAGCACGACGTCTCAGCGGTATTGGCGGCGACCTCTCATACCCTCGAGGCCTGCACCGGCTGCCACGCCACCTACCGTCAGGAGGTCATGGACGCCGAGAGCTGGCAGGGGATCACCGGCCAGAAGCTCGAGCACCACGCCCCCGAGTAGCGACCCGGTCAGTTCGCGCGGCGAACCAGGATATGGGGCACGCCGTCCTTGAACTCGATCTGCGACAGCATGGGGCGGCTGGCGGCCCAGTCCGGTGCGGACGGGGTGAGGGTGAGCTTGGCACCAGAGTCCGCCGAGGTGGACTCGACGATGCCCGTGGCGTGGCCGAGCTGGCCGCCCACATCCATCACGAACTTGCTCTGCACCTTGCCGCTGAAGGGCCGGGCGAGGTCCGGTAGGGCCGGGCTGAAGGTCATCGCGAAGGAAGGGGTAGCCTGACCCCAGTTCTCGACGCGGATGCTGTGGAGCTCGAGCGCCTCGCCGAAGACCAGGAACTCGTAGGTGAGCTTGCGGGTGCCGCTGTCTTGCTCGACGAACACGCGCCCGCCGGAACGACGCACGGTCCAGGGCTGGCTGACATCGGTGCCATCGGACATCTTGTGGATGCTGTTGAAGGCGGAGATGACATCGGCATTGGGCTCGGGCTCGGGCTCGTCGACGGTCTCGTCCCCATCGAGCAGGTCGCCCTCTTCGGGGAGCTCCTCGCTATCCTTGGCCTCGTCAGCGCCCTCTTCCACAGCCTCTTCGGCCTCTTCCTCGGGGACCTCTGGCGGGTTGGCTTCCATCCAGGCCCGCTCGAGGTCGTTGACCGCCTCGTGGTCGAACGGGAACTGCCCGAGTTCTGTGTGGATGGCGCCGTCGAGGGCTTCGTCGAAGGCCCACGCCGCGATCGTCTCCTGAGCACACTGCATCACGAGCTCGCTCGCCGTGGACTCCTTGTCGACCGTGATCTCCCAGGCCTTGCCGCCCTTCACATGGAAGTCGACAGCGACCAGACCCTTGTACTCGGGGTCGGAGACCATCGCGGCCACGAGACACACATCGAGCTGGGCCTCCTGGGCCTCGACCGCCTTGGTGGAGACCTTCTCGTCGAGGGCTTCCCACTCTTCGAAGGGCAGCAGCACGATCTCCTCGCCCTCGGCGGGATTGAGGGGCTCGGGAATGACCGGGGGCGCCGGAGGGGGTGCGGGGGCTTCCCACTTGGAGGCCACACCGAACTCAGCGTTGTCCTCGAAGGGGATGCTGTCGGTCAGATCGAGCCAGTAGTCCCCGCGGGCCACGCCACCCTGGGTCTGGGTGAGGGCAAACTGCATGGGCACGATGCCTGCGATCTTGCGGGCGCGCACGCGCTTGTCGTCGATGCGCACGTCGGCCTTGAACAGGCTCTGGGCGCTGGACACATCGAGCACGGCCAGCAGATCGTTGGCGCTATGCCCCATGGTGTTGCCGTTGCGCTTGCGGGCGAGCTTGTCCGGCGGGTCGCCTTGGAGAATGAGCTCGACCGGCTGATTGTCCATATTGTCGTACTTGACCCGGATGTCGATGCCGTCGGCGGTGGTGAGATCCTCGACGGTGAGGCCCCCGGACTTACGGGCGAGCGGGAGCTCGGGCATCCAGTTGTTGATGTCTGCCAGGTTGGCGACGACCGACTGCTCCTTGGAGCCAGCCCGGGACTCGACCACGATCCACACCGGGCGATCCTGATCGGGACTCTGGAGCTTGACCACCTCGATCATGTCCCACTTGTCGTCCTTGAGGCCGATGACGATGTCGAGATCGTAGGCGGCACCGAAGGCCATGAAGGGCAACACCGGAGCGGTGGAGTGTGGGGCGCCGATGTACTTCGCACCCGAGTACGCCGGCGCGCTGAAGTCGCGAGCGTGCTCGTACGGAGTGATGACAGGCCCCTCGGGCTTGACGTTCTTGGCACAGCCGCCGAGGAGGCCCAAAGCAAGAAGAGCGGTCACGGGTCGCATACATTCCCCAATCGAGTTTCGCGCGGGCATGTATACCAGCCGCGAAGCCCTCGCCATGCTAAGTCCGCCCCGCATTCGGAGGAAACTGGGTCATGCTTCAGATCGCAGACCGGCAGTTCGGGTCACGTCTCATCGTTGGAACCGGGAAGTATCGCGACTTCCAGACCATGAGGGCGTGCCACGAAGCCAGCGGAACAGAGATGGTCACAGTCGCCATTCGGCGGATCGACCTGGACGCCCCGCGGGGCGAACACATCATGGACTTCATCGACACGGACAAGATCTCGCTGCTTCCGAACACGGCCGGTTGCTTCACCCCGGCTGATGCGGTCACCACCGCACACCTCGCGAGAGAAGCCCTGGGCACCAACTGGATCAAGCTCGAGGTGATCGGCGACGCCAAGACGCTCTTCCCCGACAACGAAGGCACCCTCGAGGCCGCGCGCCAGCTCGTCAAGGACGGCTTCGTCGTGCTCCCCTACTGCATCGACGACCCGATCGTGTGCAAGCGCCTCGAGGAGCTGGGCTGTGCCGCGGTCATGCCGCTGGCCGCCCCCATCGGCAGTGGGCTGGGTATCCGCAACCCCTACAACCTGATGATCATCAAGGAACAGGCCAATATCCCCGTGATCGTCGATGCGGGTGTGGGCACGGCCAGCGACGCCGCGCTTGCGATGGAGCTCGGGGTCGACGCGATCCTGCTCAACACCGCCATCGCAGCAGCCGACGACCCACTCAAGATGGCCCGGGCGATGAACTTCGCCACCCAAGCCGGCCGAGACGCCTTCGAAGCGGGCCGTATCCCCAAGAAGCTCTACGCCACGGCCTCCTCGCCCCTCGAGGGCATCATCGGCACGTGAGCTGGCGTTTCTTTGCGATCAGCCCCGGGGATGGGCGCGACCTGTCCCCGTGGATCGAAGCGATGGGGGGCTCGGTCACCGATCTGGTGCTCCGCGAACCCACCGGGGATCTGGCCCACCCCGCCCGGCTCGCCTGCACGCTCGGCATCGAGGTCTGGCTCCATAGCTGCCATCCCCAGGCCCTCACCCTCGCCCTCGCCCATCGCTACGGCTTGCACCTGCCCAGCCAGGCTCCCCCTACCGGTCACCGTCATGGTCGCAGCTGTCACGACGCCAACGAGCTCGACCGGGCCTTCGACCAAGGCGCAGCCTACGGCTTCCTGTCGCCGGTCCACCGCCCCACCAGCAAGCCCAGCGATAGCCGAGAACCCCTCGGAGTGGACCGCTTCATCGCGCTCTCCGCAGGTCGGCCCGTCATCGCCCTGGGCGGGATCGACCCCGCTCGCGCCCACGCCTTGAGAGAGGCCGGCGCTCATGGGGTGGCTGTGCTGGGCGACCTCTTCGACCGAGCCCCCGCAGAGCTGGCTGCATACCTGCAGCGCTACCCGTTGTCCGAGCTGCCCGGCCCCTCGATGATGAACAGCTCTGGGTCGTAGCAGACCCCCTGCTCGATCTCCTCACAGCTCGACTGACCGATGCAGCGCTTGTGCGCCTTGAACGCATCGATCTTGGTCTGATCTTCCCAGGTGTTGTACAGGTTGCCCTGCTCGCGACAGGCGAAGATGCACTCGTCCCGCGCGACCCGGGTGGACTCGAGCCCACAGTCGAGCACCTTGCTGCAGGTCTCCTGGCAGCGGGGCGTGCAGCCCTGCACCGCCACAGCGGCGGCGAACAGCAGGGCGATGGCGCTAGATTGGCGCACAGAACCCCGCGGAGGGATCGAGGTCGGCGCACTGCTCCGGCGTGGCATCCGGGGCGTAGAACCACACACAGTCCATCCAGGCGGCAGCCTGGGCCTCGTTCTCGAGGGTGATCGACTGCGAAGAGCTGCGACGGGCGAAGGGGTCGTACTCGCCCAGGTCGCCCGAGTTCTGCAGGGCGGAGTTGCACTCGTCGTTGCAGCTGCCCAACAACTCGGACTTGGTCTGCCCGGGCTTGTCGATGCTGCAGGCGTTGTAGACCTGATCGCAGGTGTTCTGGCAGTTGGGCCCACAAGCCACGAGGCCTACGAGGCTGACCCCGAGCGCGACGAGCGCGACCAATGAGCGGCTCATGATGGCCCCGACTTCTTGGAGAACCGCCACGCCGTGGGCGACCACCCCGTGGGGCGTAGCCGCTGACGAGCTGGGGCGAGAGCGGGCACGACCGGCTTGGCCGGTGCCGTCCAGTTCGGGTTCGCAGAGGGGTTGGTTTCCATCGCCGACTCCATCCAAGGTCCCCAGCTAACCCTCACCGGGCGGTGATGCGACCCCCGCTCACCGAGTAGCCGTCTGGAAGCACCTCTCCGACCGCCTGCTCGTCCGAGACCGGCCACCCGCGGGCGGCGAAGATCTCGGCTACCCGGTGGCGAAGCCGGTTGCTGTCCTCGTCCTCGTTCGTGAGCCGCTTCTCCAATATTGCAGCGGCGGCTGGATCGTTCTGGGTGATGAGAACCTCGGTCGCCGCACAGCGCACGTTCTCGTCGAAGTCGTCGAGGAAGGGCGCGGCGGCCTGCAGCGCGCCAGGGTGCTTGTGCTCGGCCAGCCATACCAACAGGGCGTGCTTCTTGACCGGCTTGAAGTCGTCGCGTTCGAGCTCTGCTGCGAGCAGCTTGTACAAGAGCTCGATGGCGGTCTCGGTATCGGTGAGCTCCTGGTAGGCCTGGAGCGGGACCCCGACCAGCTTGCACCGCTTGAGCCAGCTGCGGAGAGGCCGGATCATTCCATCGCCCAGAGACACCACCAGGGAGTAGGTGAACTCCTTCTCGGCCTTGTCATTGAGCTGGTGTTCGAGCTTCATGTCGAAGCGCGAGAGCAGCGCCATATAGGCCTTGGGCGAGCCGTTGTCCGCGAGCCAGCGCGCCGCGGCCTCGCGGTCTTCGGCCTGGCTGTCGCGGCTGGTGAGGCGGTGCCGGTTCTTGGTGATCTTCTTTTCTTCGGACAAGAAGAAGTCGAAGAAACTCATGGTTGCTCTCCCGGGGTGGCCCCACCTATTCACGGCTCCACCCGGTGACCAGGGGCTCAGGTATGGTGCCCACCAGGAGGGCCCATGCTGGCCTGGCTATCCATCACCGCGCTCGCCCAAGCTCCTCTCGCGGAAGAGCCCCCAACTCGGGTCGAGATCTTCTATCAGGAGGCCGTCGAGCTCCCCGAGGAGTTCTCAGGAGACCGCCCCCTGTGGAAGACGAATCGGCTCGGCCAGGCCCTATTGGTCGACTCCGAGGACCGCGCCTGGGCGCTCGATCTGGCCGGGCGCACGCTCCGATCGGTCGACGTCGATGGGCCCCTGCGCCCCTACCGCTTCCCCCTCAAGTACTTCAAGCGCTGGGACGAACCCTGGATGGTGGTAGAGGACTCCACCGAGGTCCCGCTCGCCGATGGCCCCGACTTCACGGGCGCCTTCCTGGCCACCCGCTGGGGCTCCGACCCACGGGACGCCCTGGTCCGGCTCGCTCGGCACTCCATCGAGATCTACTCCGTGACCCCGCCCCCGGATTTTGTGCCCTACCCGGCCTGCTACGCCAGCGTGCCCGAGTCCTGCCTCGCCTCCGCCGTCACCATTCTGCGGGAGTATGCAGGGGATCCCAAGGCGAAGCGGCTCGCCCGTGCCCAGATCGATCGCGCCTGCAGTGACGGCGTCGTTCGCGCCTGCTTCATGGGGGTCACCCTCTCCAATAGCAAGCTCTCCCAGGCCGCCCAGGACTGCCTGGACGACAACGCCGAAGCCTGCGCCACCGTCGCCGGCAGCCTCTACGCCGAGGCCCGACTCCAGGGCGAGTCCTCCAAGGCGGGGGAGAGAATGCTCGAGCACGCCTGCGAGCTCGGTGTAGCCGGAGCTTGCTCCGAGGCCGCCCAGATGTACGACGAGCGCGAGCTGCCCCACAACGCCCTGCTCATGCTCGACCGCGCCTGCGTCAGTGGCGACCGGGCCGCCTGCGATCAGGTCGAGCAGCGACGGGATCGGGCCTTCGCCACCGGGATCTCCAAGGCCTGCCTCAAGGACTCCCCCGAGCCGGTCGCCTGCATCACCCTCGCCCAGTTCCTGGAAGAAAAACCCCTCGATGAGCTCGGCATCGACGCCTTTGGTGCGTGGCAGCGGGCCTGCGCCGGCGGAGAAGACACCGCATGCCGCGCCATGGCGCCGTACATCGATCAGTGGGGGGTGGACGACTCACGGGTCGTGCAGGCCACCTCCGCCCTGCTCGCCACCTGCGAAGCCGGCTCCCCCGAGGCCTGTGTCGGCGCCGCCCACCTCCTCGTCCGCCTCGACACCCGAGATCCCCGCTACGCCCGCTCCCGGCAGCTCTACACCGAGGCCTGCGAGGCCGGGTCCAACCTCGGGTGCGTCGCCGCCGCCGAACAGAGCTGGGCCGGGCCCGCCCGCAAGCTCGAGTTCCCCGACGCCGCCGCCCTCTATACCCTGGCCTGCGAGCGCGACGATGCCTCGGCCTGCGCCGGGCTCGGTCATCACCTGCTCACCGCCAGCCGTACCCACGAAGACGCAATCGCCCCGCTGGAGAAGGGCTGCGAGCTCGGCAGCGCACGGGCCTGTACCGAGCTCGGAAAGCTCGCTCAGGAGGGTCACCACCGGATGGAACTCGATCCGGTCGAGGTCTTCCAGAGCGGCTGCGACCAGGGAGAGCCCGAGGCCTGCTACCAGCTCGGTCTCGGCCTCGCAGGCGGCCCCGTCACCGACCCTTCCACACCCGCCTATGCGGCATTCCAGGCCGCCTGTGAGGGGGGAAACAACCCCGCCTGCGAGGCCGTCGGCAGGTCCCACCTCTCCCTGCAGACCCACTACGAGGCGGGCGTCGCGTCCGGCTACTTCGACCGCGCCTGCGAGGCCGGCCTCACCGACTCCTGCCACGAGCTCGGCATGCTCTACCGCAAGGGCTTCGGGGTGCCCCGAGACCCCAAGCGCGGGCGCCAATTCCTCCAGCGAGCCGGCGAACTCCAGCCCATCAAGCATGTGCGGCTCGGGGCCCGAGTCGGCTTCCTCAACCTCGTCGGGGTCGACACCGAGCTCGTTCTCCCCCTGCCCGTCGGGCCCGCGATCTCCGTCGGCGGAGACTTCAGCCTGCTCCCCGGACAGGGCCTCTCCATGGCCTATATCGGGCCGACCGTGCGCATCTACCCCTCCCACAACGCCCGCGGGCTCTATGCCGCGGCCGGGTGGCACCAGTTCCGCATCAAGGCCAAGGACACCCTCACCACCAACTCCGGCTTCAACGGTCGCGTAGGCGTCCGGGTCCAGCAGAACCTCACCTGGGGGGGCGTCGAGATCGGCCTCGCCAGCGTGGACGCGCCTCGGGTCCGCGATCTCATCAAGCCCATCCCGCTCGTGGTCCCCGTCTTCGGGATCTCCGGCGGGATCGCGTTCCTATAGGGGGCCGATATGCGCTTGCTTCCATTTCTTCTACTCATCGGATGCGCTCCGATCACCCGCATCGGTGACAAGATCATCGGGCTGACCGACCCCGTCTTGGTGGGCGGAATGGTGCTCGGCGTCCAGCCCCCCGAGGACGAGCAGCTCGCCATCGCGCTCCAGGCGAGCGGCGTCTTCGACTCCACCCAGGTCCGATTGGTCACCGCCGATGCGTTGGAACTCCGCGACATCGACAGCGCCTTGCTCACCGATGCCCTGCTCCAGCTCGAGACCCCCGAGACCTACCCACTCTCGGTCGCAGAGGACGGGTGGTATGGGCTCGATGGCCCCGACACTCCCTCCTATATTCCCGGGCGCACCTGGACCCTCTCCGCCGAGCTCTCCGACCGCATCGCCCCCGGAACCGTGGCTGTGCCCCTGCCCGACACCGCTCTGCTCGACTTCGACCCCGAGCACGCTGCCAAGACCGATCTGGTCATCCCCCTCGATGGGCAGGGCTTCGACTTCGTATTCGCCACCGTCTACGACCACCTCGGGACCGAGCTGTGGACCAACGCGCCCACCACCAACGACGCCATCATCGACTTCGTGCTCCCCGGCGGAGACCCGGTCGAGGAGGTCGTCATCCCCGCAGATGCCTTCCCCGAGGAGAGCCTCTATATCGTGGGTGTCGCCGGGCTCGAGCGCGCTCCGATCGAGGGCATCGAGGGGCTCAACGAGGCGCTCACCGCCGTGCTCGCCGGGCGCATCGGGCTGCAGCCGGTGGTCGGGGGTAGCCGCATCGCCCTCTCCGGCCTCTACCTCGGCGTGGAGCCCGTGCCCGCGCCCCTCGCTCCGCTATTGGCAAGCGCTGGCTTCGACCCCTCCGCCACCCTCGAGCTCTTCCTGGTCGACCTGCTCGATATGGGGGCCGGGGTCGGCGGGGCCGTCGCTTCTTTGGATGGAGTCGCGATACCCGAGATCGAGCCGGCCGGGCACTACCACCTCGACGGGCTGGACTATGCTCCCGGCCAGCTTCCCCGAGTCGAGATCGAGAGCGATCTCACCACAGCCTCGCTGGTGTTCCAGCCCGAGCTGCCCGGCCCGGTCGACGCGACGCTGCCCAACGAATCTGTCGCCGGTAGCCCCGTCGAGGTCTCGCTGCCCGGTGGTCCCTGGGCGGCCGGGCTCGGTGTGGTGATCGGCCCCTCCGGGCTCACCTGGTCCAATCTCCCCGTCCAGCCAGAGGAATGGGCCGCTCTGCTCTCTGGTGAGGGCTCCGTCGACGGCCTCACCCTCCCCGCCAGCGCCTTTGCTTCACCCGGCACCTACGCCGTGGGGGTCGTCGCACTGGACAGCCAGCCCCTCGCCCTGGTCGGTGCAAATCCCGCGTTCAGCACCGCCATGGCGGGGCAGTTCCGGTTCCAGCCCCTCTCCATCGTCCCATGAGCGAGCTCGACGACTCGCTCGAAGGCCCTGCGCTGCCGGAGCGCTACGCCTACCTCGATCTGCTGGGCATCGGCGGGATGGGCGAGGTGATCCGCGTCCATGATCGGGTGCTTCAGCGCAGCGTGGCGATGAAGATCATCCGCTCCGAGCTGTCCGATTACTCCAAGATCGCCGCCCGCTTCGAGGCCGAGGCGATCGCCACAGCCCAGCTCGAACACCCTGGCATCGTGCCCATCCACGACTACGGGCAGCTCCCCGATAGGCGGCCCTACTTCACCATGCAGCAGATCCGCGGTGACACCCTCACCGCCGTCGCCTACCCCGTACATATGAAGAGTCGCCGGGCTCATCGCTGGAGCCGTTCCAAGAGCGGCTGGACCCTCACCCGGCTCCTCGATGCCTTCCGCCAGGCCTGCCAAGCGGTGGCACATGCCCACTCCCGGGGGGTTCTCCACCGCGACCTCAAGCCGGACAACCTGATGATCGGCCAGCTCGGCGAGGTGCTGGTCGTGGACTGGGGGCTGGCGAAGGTCCACGCCAGAGCCTCACCCGAGGAGCCCAGCTCGGCTCATCCCAGTCCCCGCGACCCCCTGCAGTCCCGAGCGGGCTCCATCGCCGGGACCCCCGCGTTCATGCCTCCTGAGCAGGCTCATGGCCGCAATCGGGCCCTCGGGCCCACCGCCGATGTCTACGCCCTCGGCTCCATCCTCTACTTCCTGCTCTCGGGACGGTTTCCCTACAACGGAGATGCCCAGGACGTGCTCGCACAGGTCCGCGCCGGCCCGCCCCAGCTCCTCCAGCCCCTCGCTGCGGTGCCCGAGCCCCTCCTCGATATCTGCTCCCGCGCCATGGAGCGGGAAGCTGCCGACCGCTACCCCGATGCCTCCGCCCTGGCCGATGCCCTGCTCGCCTACGAAGACGGGAACGCACGGCGTCAGAAGGCCCTCGAGCTGGTCCGCTCCGCTCAAGACGTGCTGCCCGAGGTCTGGTCCCTCCAGGAACGCGCCCGGGTCGAGCACCTCCGAGCCCGCACCCTCTCCAGCACCCTCAAGCCCTGGGACTCCGCCCAGGCCAAGCAAGCCCTGTGGGATGCCGAAGACCGCGCCGATACCCTCCGGGCCCAGGCGGAGCTCGCCGAGCACCGCACCACCCAGCTCCTCCGCGGGGCCCTCACCCACGCACCAGAGCTCGCAGAGGCCCACGCCGTGCTCGCCGATCTGTACCGGCAGCGCCACGAGGAGGCCGAGCACAACCGAGACGCCCCCGCAGAGCGACGCTACGCCCTGCTCCTCGCCGACCACGATGTCGGCGGCGCCCACGCCGCCTACCTGCGCGGCGACGGCGCGGTCAGTCTCCACACCGAGATCCCCGTCCAGGTCGAGTGCCTCCGCTATATGGAGCGGGGCCGCAGGCTCGTTCTCGAGCTCCACTCCCACCTCGGCTCCACCCCCCTCGACGAGGTCCCGCTCCCCCAGGGCAGCTACCTCCTGCGGCTCACCGCACCCGGGCGAGACCCCGTCGACTACCCCGTGTACATCGAGCGTCTCGGCCACTGGGACGGAGTCGCACCCGGAGCAACCGAGCCCACTCCGATTCGCATCCCCGGCCCCGACGAACTCGACGAGAGCGAGGTCTACGTACCCGCAGGCTGGTTCTGGTACGGCGGGCGCGACACCCTCGGAGGCGGCGCCGAGGCCGATCTGGAGAGACGCTGGGTCCAAGGCTTCGCGATCCACCGCCACCCCGTCACCAACGCCCAGTACCTCGAATACCTCAACGCCCTGGTCGCCGATGGCCGCGCCCGCGAGGCCAAGCGACACGTGCCCCGCCACCGAGGCGAAGCCGGCGCCCCCATCTACGGACGCCTATCCGACGGGCGCTTCGCCCTCGTGCCCGACTCCGATGGAGACACCTGGGAGCCCGACTGGCCCGTGCTTCTGGTCTCCTGGGAGTCCGCCACTGCCTATGCCCGCTGGGTCTCCCAGCGCTCGGGCCGACCCTGCCGCCTCCCCTGGGAGGTCGAGTGGGAGAAAGCCGCTCGCGGGGTAGACCGCCGCCGAGCCCCCTGGGGAGGGCATCTCGAACCCACCTGGGCCTGTGTGCGCGGCGGAAGAGCGGGCCGCGCTCTCCCCGCCGCGGTAGGCGCCCATCCCCTCGATCGCAGCCCCTACGGCATGATGGGGGCCGCGGGGAACTGCGGGGACTGGTGCGAAGACGAGGTCACCCCTGGACAGCGTGCCTATCGGGGCGGGGCCTGGTCCTACCCCGTCTCCTTCTGCGAGCTCACCGCACGTCGCTCTGCGGCGAGCACGGGGCGGGGCGAGACCATCGGCGTACGCATCGCCCGTACACTTCCTGATCCTACCCGTTGACGACCGCGCGTCCGTGGGACAACTTCCAGTTGGGCACTGTGGAGAAGACGATGCGTACCTGGCTCCTGGCGATGGGATTGGTTGGCTGCAGCGGCGGCGGCGACCTTCTCGGCGACGACATCGGCATCCTCAACGACGGCGACAAGTTCACGCTGGAAGACTCCGATCCCGGCACGGGCGAGCCCAGCCCCGATCTCGGCGGGATCGAGATCACCAGTGGCTACCAGGGTGCCTACACCAGTGAGTGTGGCGACCCCGACGACCCCGTGATGAGCGAGCCCATGGCGGCCTTCGGCGGCCCCAACCAAATCGAGATCATCCACCAGGGTGTCGTCGATGGGCTGCAGCCCGAGTGGCTGATCGGCGGAGAGCTCGACGAGAGCACCCGCACCATCCGCATGATCTACGAGGTCACCGGCTCCGATATCTCTGCCGAGACCTGCGCCTGGACCCTCGAGTACGTCATCCACGGCGTACCCACTGGAGAGTGGACGGTCGAAGCCCGAGGAGACTCCGCTACCGCCACCGTCACCGAGTGAGCCGCGCCCGCTGAAGCCCCTCGAGGGTACGGGACCTCTCGATCACGGTGGGATCGGCGCTATTCTCGGCTGCGATCTTCGCCAGGCGCTGGATATCCGGATCGGCCACGCCGCTTTTTTCCAGGAAGGGCATCAGCGCGTCGTAGTGGGTGCCGAAGCTGTCGGAGTCGCCCAAGGCCGCGCAGCAGGCCAGCAAGACGGAGCGGGCATAGGCCGCAAACACCGGACGTCGCCCGCTCGCCACCAGCTGACGGAGCAAGGACTCCATCAGGGCGCGGGTCTCGGCGTACTCCCCCCGCAGCACCCCCACCACGCCGAGGTTGAGTGTAGGGACCATCGCATTGGCGTCGTGGAAAGCCTCGTAGCGGTCGATGGACTCGCGGTAGTAGCTGGCGGCAGCCTCCAGATCTCCGCGCGACCGGGCGACCTCGCCCTCGAGCATGGCGATATGGGCGAGCATCCCGTGCTGGCCTACCCTCTCGGCCCGCCACCGCGCCTCTTCGGCGTACTGCAGGGCCTCGTCGAGGCGCCCGCGCTTCTGGGCGAGCTGGGCCAGGGCGTTGTAGGGGGACGCCGCGAACACCCAAGCGCGGGGCTCCTCATCGAAGACGTCGAAGCAGGAGCGGAAGGCCTGCTCTGCCGCCTCGAAGTCGCCGAGGAACTCGTAAGCCGTGCCCATCTTGCTCCGGCAGAAGGCCGCGGACTCCGGACGACCCGCAGCCTCGAGGACCTGCTCGGCGCGCTCGAGGTACTCCAGGGCGTCGTCGTACTCGGCCAGGTCCATGGCGGTGTTGCCCGCCTCGCGAAGCGCCCAGCCCAGCACCGCCTTCCAGCCGAAGCGCTCGGCATTCTTCTCGGCTTTGGCGGCGAGGCGGTCCGCTTGTTCACGGTTGCCCTGGAGCCGCTCGAACCAGGCGAAATTCAACCACAGATGGCCCCAGCGCTCGTCCTCGGTGGGAGCGGGGAGCCCGGTGAGCACATCGTCGAGCATGTGGAGCAGCCGAGGGCTCCGCATATCGCCCTGGGAGAGCCGCGCTTCGATGGCCAGGAGCAGCGGTTCGGTGGCTTCTCCGCCGCGACCCGCCGCGATGAGATGGCTGGCGAGGCGCTCGGGATCCGCGCCCTCGGAGCCCTGCAGGACCGTGGCGCAGAGGTCGTTGTAGCGGGCCAGTCGGGGCCCGGCCCCCTCGACAAGCGCTGCCCGCGCACCTCCATGAGCGAAGCGGAGCCGGTCCATGCGACGGTCGGCTCGGACCAGCTGAGAGCGAAGCAGCGCCCCGACCACACCGGGCCGCAGGCGGATCCCCCCCGCAGCACAGGCACGACGCCACACGCGGGTCTCGAACTCCATGCCCATCACCGCGGCGAGCTCCACCGCCATCCGGTCCTGCTCAGCGAGCCCATCCAGGAGCCGATCGATGCGCTCTCGCCACACCCCCAACAGGCCATCGGGCAGAGTCTCGGGGATGCCGCCGAGGAGCCGGAAGCCCTTGGAACCCAGCACCAGCTGGCCCGACTCGACCCAGGCGTTGACGAGCTGCACCGCGAAGGCCGGATTGCCCGCCGTGCGCCTCTCGACCTCTTCGGCCAGGCGCCCCTCCAGGCCGAGCATTCGCCGCACCAGCTTCCGATGATCATCCGGCGCGAGCGGGTCGATCTCGAGCACCGTCGCGCCCTCGAGGGCCTCCAGGGCTTTGAGTCGAGAGGACTCATCGGGCCGGTCTGCGAGGTCTTCGTCGCGGACCGTGGCCACGAAGAGCACCGGGAGATCGTCCGGCTCGCGAAGCACCCACTGGGCGAGCTGGAGCCCGTCGGCTGCGTAGTGTGCATCGTCGAGCCACACCACCAGGGGCCGGGAGGTGGTGACGTGTTGCAGGGCACGACGCAGCAGGGCCAGGCGCTCGCGCGGGCTCGGGACGCGATCTGCAGGACCCGTGGGACCGAGCAGCCAGGCCAGGAGCAGGTCGCCGGCCGAGTCGCCGGTGAAGCCGAGCAGCCGCCGCACCCGGTCCGCCGCATCTCCGCGCTCCAGCCCCCCGACCCGCAGCTCTCGGCGCAGCATGGCGGCGAGCCCGTGCTCGGCGTCGGGAACCTGGGAGTGGCGCCCTCGCCAGGTGAGCGCCAGGCCCTGCTCGTGGGCTCGGCGGGTCATCCACTGAGCGAGCCGACTCTTGCCGACCCCCCCGGGGCCTCGCAGCACCACCAGCCCGGCGCGACGCCGCCGCTTCACCGCGACCACCGCCTGCCAGATCGACTCCCGGGCCTCGCGCCGGTCGACCATGGGCAGCGGACGAAGCCCCCACAGGCCGAGTCCCGCCGAGCGCAGCCCCATATCCAGGACCACCACCGACTCGGGTCCGACGAAGGAGGTGGTCTGCTGCTCGGTCGGGGCAACGAGCTCGGTCGGCGCGTCCTCTACATCGCTTGCGACCCCGGCCGCCCCGCTTCCCTCGACCGGATCGCCCAGCTGATGAAGCTGCTCGATCACCTCTGCGGCGAGCTGGGGCCGCTTGGCGGGGTCCTTGTCGAGCAGCGCCCGGCAGATGGCCTCGACCCCATCCGGCACATCGATATTGGGCTGAAAGGCCGGTGGCTTGCTGAACATATGGGCCCGGTACAGCTGCACCGAGCGCTTCTGGGTGAACGGGTACTTGCCCGTACACAGCCGCCACAGGAACACCCCGACCTGGTAGAGATCGGTCCACGGCCCCTGGTCGCGCCACGCGGCCTCGATCTGCTCTGGGGCCATGAACCGCGGCGTGCCCACCGATTGCTCGTCCATCCAGCCCGGCCGATCGAGGTCGTGGCCGATGCCAAAGTCCGACAGCACCACCCGGGCCTCGCCCACACCGTCTGGAGTGCTGACCAGGCTGCTGCGAGCCCCTGCCAGCAACAGGTTGCCGGGCTTGATGTCGCGGTGGACGATGCCCGCCGCGTGGGCATGGCCCAGGGCCGAGAGCAGGCTGTGCATCACATGCAGCGCCTCCGGCCAGTTGCGCGGCATATTGCCATCGTCCGCGAGCGCGCCGCCCCTCGCGAGCTCCATCGCCAGCCAGGGCATGCCCTCGACCAGGGCTCCATCCGACAGCCGGGCTTCGTCAGCCGTGACGATCCCCGTGTCGAAGATGTGCACCACGTTGGGGTGATCGAGCTCGGCGATGCGCCGGACCTCTGCGAGGAAGGCGTCGCGCCACGTCTCGTCCGGAGGATGCAGGTCGAACTTGACGGCCGCTGCGACGCCGGACGAGGTGTGGGTGCCCCGCCAGATCTCGCCCATGCCACCCGCACCGATGCGAATCTCGAGCTCGAAGGCTCCGACGCGCATGCATCCTCCCTGGCCAACCTATCCCGTGATTCGGTGAAGGTTCGAGACAATCAGCGGGACAGCGTGTTGAGAGTGTCTGATAGGTTACGACCTCGCTCGCTCTTGGAGCTGGAATGATTTCTGTGTTGGGGCGCGGCCTGGTCATGGCCGCTCTGTTGTTTGCGACATTTGGCAGTGTGATGGGATTTGTGGCCGGTGCCCGCTACTCCAAGCGGGCCTGGCAGCTCACCTGGGGCTCGGCGCTGGGCTTCGGTTTCAGTATCCTCGGTGCCAACGCGCTCATGCTCTACGCGCTGCTCACCCACGACTTCGAGGTGGCCTACGTCGCCCAGGTCGGGTCGACCACGGTGCCTTGGTACATCACCGTCATCAGTCTGTGGAGCTCCCTCGAGGGGTCCATCCTGTTCTGGGGCGGCACCCTTGGCGTCTATGTGCTCGCCATGGTCATCACCCTCCGCAAGCCCGAGTACCGCGAGTACGCCCCGTGGACCCTCCACGTCATGCTCGCCATCGCGGTGTTCTTCGCGCTCCTGGTCAGCTCCATTGCCAACCCCTTCGCCTGGGTCGACCCCGCATCCCTCGCCGTAGAGTGGCGAATGCGCGGCGTGCCCTCCACCGGGCCCGGGCCCAACCCCCTGCTCCAGAACCACTGGCTCATGGCCGTGCACCCGCCCACCCTCTACCTGGGCTACGTCGGCATGGCCGCGCCCTACTCATTGATCTGCGCCAGCCTGCTCGCCGGCCGCCTCGACTCCGGCTGGATGGGCCCCGTGCGGCGCTGGATGCTCGTGCCCTGGGCCTTCCTCTCCGTCGGCATCGTGCTCGGCGGCTGGTGGTCCTATGCCGTGCTCGGCTGGGGTGGTGCCTGGGCCTGGGACCCCGTCGAGAACGCGTCCTTCATGCCCTGGCTCGCCGGCACGGCCTTCCTGCACAGCGCCATGGTCTTCCAGCGACGCGGGCTCCTTCGCGACTGGACCCTCTCCCTGGGCATGGCCACCTTCCTGCTCACCATGCTCGGCACCTTCATGACCCGCTCGGGCGTGTTCAACTCGGTCCACAGCTTCACCCAGTCGGATATCGGCCCCACCTTCCTGGCCTTCATCGGGGCCACCTTCTGCTACAGCGTCGTGCTGCTGGCCACCCGCTCCCACCTGCTCGATCGCGAAGACAAGAACCTCGGCGCCCTGACCATGGTGCTCGGCCGCGACGGCAAGCTCTCTACCCAGGGGGTCATCCGCGGCATGCTCGGTCGGGACTTCGCCATCCTGGTTCAGAACGCCCTGTTCACGGTGTTCACCTTCACCGTGCTCCTCGGAACCACCTACCCCCTCCTCCTCGAGGCCCTTCAGGACAGGCGGATCAGCGTCGGTGAGCCCTACTTCGACGACTGGGCCGTGCCCCTCGGCATCGCTATCGTGTTCATGATGGGGGTCGGCCCCGCGCTCCCCTGGGGTCGCTCCTCACCCGAGAAGGCGGTGTGGAAGATCATCCCTCCAGCCGTGTTTGGCTCCATCGCTACCGTCGGCATCTACACGGCGATGGGCTGGCCCGAGAACTTCGCCCCCATCCTCGCTATCTGGGTCTGCGGCTATGCCCTGTGGGCCAACCTCAGCGAGTTCTTCGGCCCCGTCCGCGCCCGCATGGGAGCCCACAGCGAAAATCCGGTCCAGGCCACCCTCAAGGTCATCGTGCGGGGTCGGCGTCGCTTTGGCGGACACCTCGCCCACTACGGGGTCATCCTCGCGGTGTTCGCTCTCACGCTATCCCGCACCTACCGTGCCGAGCAGGACTTCAACATCCCCCTCGAGGGCTCGGTGCAGTTCGAGTCCTACGACATCCGCTTCGCCGGAACGGAGCTCGAGAAGCTCGACCACCGCGACAGCGTCGTCGCCCAGTTCGCGGTCACCCGCGACGGCGTCGATCTCGGCACCTACACACCGCGCATGAACTACTTCCGCGGCTCCCGCATGAGCGATCCCATCTGGACGCCCGATGTCCGCAGCACCCCCTTCTCGGACCTGTACTTCTCGCTCATCGAGATCCCCCAGGACGGAAAGACCGTGCAGGTCAAGTTCATCGAGAGGCCGTTCATGCTCTGGGCGTGGGTCTCTGCGCCGCTCATCTTCCTCGGGGCGCTGATCGCCGCCTGGCCCGCCCGGCGGCGCCGTGACCCGGTCCCCGTCGCCCATGTCGCGCCAATCGCCGAAGGGGAGCCCGCATGATCGCCCTGCTCCTCGGAGCCACACTGGCCATCGCCGCGCCCCAGCTCCCCAGCGCGGCCAGCTGCCCGGTCGAGCAGCAGCTCATCCCCGCTGTCTGCCCGGGTCCTCCACCTCCAGCAGAGAAGGTGGACGAGCTCACCCGCGTCCTCGGCCGCAAGCTGCGCTGCCCGGTCTGCCAGGGCTCCAACATCACGGATAGCCCTTCCACCACAGCCCGAGCCATGTTCGAGCGCACCCGGCAGCTCATCGCCGGGGGCTATGACGAAGAACAGATCGTCGAGTACTTCGTCGACAAATACGGCGAGTTCATCCTGCTCGATCCCCAGTCCAGTGGGTTCAACCTGTTCCTATTCGTCGGGCCTGGGCTCGCCTTCGGACTGGGGCTCGCCCTCGCACTCAAGTCCATGATCGGCTGGCGCAAGGAACCTGGCGCTGCTCCGGTCGTGCAACCACCTCCCGAAATCACCGAGGGGCTCGACGACTACGAGCGTCAGCTTCTCGCGGAGCTGAGCCGCAAATGATCGAGATCGACTGGGCGGAATGGGGTCCTCCCCTCACCGTGGTGCTGGCGGCCGGCGTCGCAGCCGTGGGCGTGGGCTTCTCCCTGAAGAAAGACGAAGCAAGCGCCAAGGATATCAGCGCTCGGGGCCACACCGAAGACCTCCAGGGCAGGCATGACGAGGCCCTCGAGGCGCTCGCCGCACTGGAGATGCAGCAGGACGTAATGGCTCCAGAGGACTATCAGGCCGAACGACGAGCACTGCTCGAGAAGGGAGCCAAGGCAATGCGAGAGATGGACGAGGGCAGCACCGCCGCCCCCAACAAGGCACAGGCCTCCAACGCCGACGTGCTCACCCGGGGCATCACAGAGCTCACGGGCGCGCTCAAGCGGGGGGAGATCGACGAGGTCACCTACGCCAAGGCGGTCGCTGCGCTCTCCGAGCAAGCCAGCGCACCCCAGAAGGCGGCCCCGAGCGCCCCCTCCGGGTCCCCCGTCGCCGCCCCAGCCTCCACACCTGCCGTGTCCCCTGCCTGGCAGGGCGCGGCCTATGCCATCGTCGGCGCGCTGGTACTCGGTGGCTTGCTCTATGCGGCCCAGAACCAGTCCATCCCCCGTGGCGACAACACCATGACCGGGGGCCAGTCCTCCACCATCACCGTGCCCGCTCCCGGCCAGCCCCCCGCTGCCACCGGCGAGCCTCCCTGGGTCGCCACCAAGCGCGCAGAAGCGCAGAAGCGTCTCGACGCCGACCCCAACGATGTCGCCGCCCTCAATGAGCTCACCCAGCTCGCCCTCGGCGAGCCGGACAAGGCCTGGAGCTACAACGAGAAGGCCCGCAAGGCAGACCCCGAGGACATCAACGCCAATATGCTCAACGGCGTGATCACCGCGATCATGGGCATGCCCGACAAGGCCCAGGAGAAGTTCGACACCATCGTCGCCAAGCACCCCGACCACGCCCCCACCTGGGCCTGGAAGGGCCTCACCTATGCCGAGACGAGCGAGTGGGACAAGGCGGCCGAGGCTCTCGAGAAGGCCAAGTCCCTCGGCCTCTCCGACCACACCATCGACAACACCCTGGCCCTGGCCAAGAACGGCGGCGTGCCTCCCAATGCGCCCCCCGCTCCGCCCCCTGCCGCCGGCGGATCAGCCGTCATCGCCAGCGGGGTCGTCAATATCGACCCCAATCGGGCGAGCTTCAAGGCTCAGACCCTGTTCGTGAACATCAAAGATCCCGCACAGCCCGGCCCTCCCATCGCCGCCAAGAAGCTGCCGCCCGGGCCCTATCCTCTCGCCTTCAGCATCACCGAGGCCGACAAGATCGGCATGGGCGGTCCCATGGGCAACCGGCCCATTCCGGCGAATGTGCAGCTCTCCCTGCGCCTCGACACCGACGGCAACGCGTTCACCAAGAAGCCTGAAGATCCCCAGATCGTGCTCGAGGTCCCCAAGGGGTCCAAGGGCCTGGAGCTCACGCTGAAGTAGCCGCCCGCGCCCGAGTCAAAAGATCGGCGGCAACAGCCGATATCGGACGCGCTTCATATACTCGCGGTACACCGGGTCTTCGCCAAGCAGCCGCTCCTCGGCGACGATGCGCAGGACCTGGGCCATCAGCGTGCACCACACGATGACCCCGGCCGCCAGCGTAGGGTGGTTCACGACATAGCCCACATGCATCAGCTGGTAAGCCGCGTAGATCGGATGCCTCACGAAGGCGTACAGCCCACCGGTCTTCACGCCGCGGTTGGCGGGCACGATGCCGAAGCTGAAGTTGAGCGACAGCAGCGCCAGCAGAGCCAGCACCAGGCCCCCGGTCTGCATGGCGATGCCCACGGGTAGCTCCCGGGAGGGCACCGTCACATAGAACCCGAGCAGAAAGGGCCCAAAGGTACCGAATAGCGCCGCGAACAGATGGTCAGGACGCCAAGAGACCCGCACCGCATCGGTTCGCATCGCAAAGAACAGCGCCAGCAGCCCGAGCTGGATGAGCAGCAGCAGCTTGGAGCTGTTGTTGCGCAACATCCCCGACACCATCCACCCGTAGCCCACCGTGAGCCCTGCGGGGATCCAGTTGCGCACCAGGCGCCCCAGATACGGTCTGCTCGTCGACATGGCACATCCTACGCCATCACACAGCACATCGGTGCCGAGTCGGTATCGCAAAAAAAAAAGCCCCGAGGACGCGAACGTCCTCGGGGCCTCTGATTCCGTATCCGTAGAAGGGCTACGGAGCCGGGATGTAGTTCGCTGCGTCGCCCTGGGCGTTCCCATCGGAGTCGATGTAGGAGTCCAGGAGGAGGACGTTGTTCACGTTCTCGTTGGTGAGGCGCTCGAGCAGGTCGATACCGAGCGGGCCAGCGATACCGGGGGTACGGGACCCGATCCGGTTGAGGCTGGAGCCATTGTTGAGCAGCGGGTGAGCACCCGAGCTGTTGGCAACACCGGTCGGCTCGACGAGACGGTCGAGGTCGTACACGATGTTGTTGACCTGGTCGGCGAAGGTGTCCGCGGGGGCGGCACCGTTGCAGAACTGGCGGTTCGCGTTGGCATCGAGCGGGTTGACCGGGCAACCGTTCGCGTCGAAGGCGAACAGGCCGGAGCCCTGACCACTGACCATGTGGACCCAGATGGCGTCGTTCTGCGCGTTGTTGGTACCCTGACCGATGACCTGCTGGAGCAGGTTGAAGTCGAGGTTCGCGAAGTCGCCGTTGAGGTACGCGTCCTTGAAGGCTGCGTACACATCGAGGTCCATGTCGACGTTGAGGTGACAAGCGTTGCAGTAACGCGGGCCCTCGTTTGCATCGTCGATCCGGCCACGGGTGCTGTGCTGCATGATCTTGTTGTGCGCGAGCGCGCCGAAGGCCCCACGGCCACCCTGGTTGGGGTTGTTGCCGTTGCCATTACGGTCCGTGAAGGCGAACACGTTGGACGTGTCTCCGTTGAGGTCCGTGTAGCGGAAGAACATCTTCATGCCCGGCTGGAGCTGCGTGATGCGATCCGTCGACCCGACACCGATCTGGAACATGATCGGGCTCTGGTAGACGAAGTCGGCAGCAAAGTTGAGCGTGATGCGCTCGCCGGTCGTGGGAGAGAAGAAGAAGTTCGCGGGGTCTGCGTTGTACTCGGGTGCGAGGTGGCAACCGACGCAGTTGGTCGTCCACGCGGCGTGGCAGGAGACGCACTCCATGCTGTCCGAGTGGGAGAAGTTCGGCCGGCTGTACATATTGGTGTTGGTCTGTACAGGGCCGACGCCCGTGGAGTTGACGCCGTCGATACGACCCATGGCGTAGGACGCCTTCGGGCTGAACAGCAGCTGACCCGTGAGCGGATGCGTGCGACCGGAGGCCTGGTCGACGGTGTCCTTGGTGAGGGGCAGGTAATGAATCTGCCCATCGACCCGGCCGCGGAGCCAGAAGTACCCCTGGGGATCCTTCGTGACGTTGCGGAGCGGGTTGCCCAGACGATCGACCGCACACTCGGCGGCCTGACGATCGTAGTCGAGGCAGGAGACCGTCTCGGGGTAGGTCTCGACCCCACCGTGGCAGGACTCGCACTTGGTGGCGATGGCCTGATCCTGGTGGGAGCGAATCCCGATCTCAGGGCCATCCCGGGTACCCGCGTGCACATCCATCGAGCCGTGGCAGTCGATACAGCCCATGCCCTTCTCGAAGTGAATATCCGGCGGGGTGTCGTCGCGACCATCACCATCGTAGTCCTCGAAGGCGAGGTACTGGTCGGCGATGCGGCCGTTGAAGGTGACGTTGCCCACGGCCGCGTCGTACAGACGGTAGCCATTCTCGGACCACGCCGCCGTGTTCACGAAGTTGACCGGGTTGGCCGGGTACTGGAAGTTGTTCACAACATCCTGGTTCTGATCGAGGCGGATGCCCCAGAACTGCAGGACCGTGCGGTTGGAGCCCTGGTGGCAGCCGGCACAGGCGTAGTCATTGATGCCCCGGACGAAGCCGCCCTGGATGAACTTCGCGACGTTGCGGATCTGGTGCGAGTCGATGTGCGGACGCTCCGGCGCCGCGATGGCGTCGGGGTTCGCGGGCTCGAAGCGCGGCACATTCGGGTCGGTCGAGTTGGTGCGACCGTCGAGGGCGTACTGCATATGGCAAGCCGAGCAACCCGAGGAGCGGAAGTCGCCGAAGCGGTTGTTCGCGCCCATGGAGCCGAGGTGGCAATCGCCACACACCATCGCAACCGTCTCGATCACGAGGGTCTCGAGGTTGGAGCCCGTGAAGAGGCGGTTGGCCTCCTTGAGGGTGCCATCGTGCACATCATTGTCCAGAGCCGCCGCGTTGTAGTCGGGGTTCTGGTAGATGTAGTTGCCGCCGTTCTGGCCGAACTGGGCGTACTCGGGGTACTCGAGGAGCTCGCCCACGCGACCGACCTCGGCCGCGTTGTAGGTCCAGTTCGGGTCGACGATATTCCGGAAGGAGTAGTCGCCCGCGGTGTCGAACCAGTAGTTGTAGCCCATCGCGTTCTCGGAACCCGATGTGTACAGCGTGTTGGAGTAGAACCCGACCTCGGTGTTGATCGGCGAGCGGCTGACCCACACGCCGTGCTCGTCACCGTGGCAGCCACTGGAACCACAACCGCGGCTCTGGGTGACCACGCGGGTGTCGCCCGGGTTGCGGAACTGGATCCAGTCCAGCGCGCTGTAGGTGACGCCGTCCACCGTGTAGTCCGGGTACTTGTCGACGCCGGTCATGGTGAGGTAGTTGAAGTAGGAGGTGGCGTCGAAGGTCAGGTTGGCGTCGTCGCCGATCTGCGGCGGACGCGGCACATGGCTGCCATCGCGGCCACCGCCGGCTCCGTCGCCGCCGTGGCACTCGGTGCAGTCGAGGTACGCCGTCGCACCAAAGGGGTGCGGGTTGGACATGCCTCCGCCAGACCAGTTGGGCTGGCCGTCCTGGGTGCCGTTGTGGCACTCCATGCAGCTCGACACCTCGGGAGGTGTGGGCTGCGGCGGCAACGGAGGCGTGCCCTCGTCCTCCGGACAGCTGGGGTCCGGGTTGCAAAGCAACGGGTCGCACTCACAGCACGCCAGGCGAGCTGTGAGGTTGTCCGCATCATTATCACAACGGTCGAGCTGTTCACAGTCGTAAACGGTGTCCCGATATTCATAAGCAGAGCAATCATTTGGCTCAATCGGCGTGGGCGGCCCTGGGTCTTGCCCAGTGTCTTGGGCGGTGTCGCCCCCGTCCTTGCACGCGCCAAATATCAGGAGCGGTGTCAGTAGAAGTATTCGCATTTTTTAAATCCCTCCGAACGATGTCGGCAAGTCCCACCTGAGTGCAGCATATGGGCTGGCGAGACGGTCATCAAGACCATTCGAGACAATCCCGAATCAACAACCGGCAAAACTCACGAATCGGCGCCGGATCAAGTCGCGGAAGGTCACGCGTACAAGGCTCTTCGGGGCATGAGCGGTGTCGAAAAGGCCGGAACTACCAATAATCTGTGATTTCCACACGCCGATGTTCGGTCAATCCGAACAAAGAGCGCAGGAGGTGGAGCGAGGCGGAAGGAGACGCGAGGAGCCAGTCCTAGTAGAGTGGGGGCGCGCACCGTGACCCGCCCGTGGAGGCGAGGGGTCCAGGCTGGGGTGATGTCGGCTTCCAACCAGAAAAATTCGAAGATGGCCGCCGTCGAGATTGCCGGTACGGTCGGCGTGGGCTGCTTCGCGTTCTCGCTGGTTGCGCTCGCGGTGCTCCTGTTCGTCATCGGTGTGCCGTACTGGATCAGCTCTCCGGCCGCCCGGGATGTCCATCGTCTGCACTACTGGTTCGCCTCGGGCAATATCATCGGTCTGCTCAACGGCATCCTGGGCACCGTGCTCATGCTCATCATGCTGCTGTACAGCGTGCGCAAGTGGATGAACTTCCTGGCCTGGATGGAGTTCCTGGGCTCCATGCAGTGGTGGCTGCGCTTCCACATGGTCTGCGGTGTCATGGGCCCTGTCTTCATCATCCTGCACGGCGCCATGAAGATGCCGTCGGGGTCGGTGGGCATCGCCTTCTGGTGCATGATCCTCGTCTCACTGTCAGGGTTGTTCGGTCGCTACCTCTTTGGGCACTTCCCCAAGGCCGCAGCGGGGAGGCGCCTCGATCTGCAGTTCGCGCGCGAGAGCCTGTCAGAGCTCCGGGCCCAGCTCGTCGCCGAGACCCGCGACGCCACCGGTGATCAGGTCGGCGAGGCCATCACGGTCGCCCGCGAGCTCCACGACGAGCCCAAGACCTTCGTCGGCCTGCTGATGCTCGATCTCGAGGTTCGAAGGCGTATCGATGTCGTAAAGGTGCTGCTCTGGCGGGCTGGATTGCCAACCAATGTACGCAACCGCGCGCGGCGGACGCTGGTCTCCCAGCTCCGCATGAAGCGCAGCCTGGCCAGCTGGGAGGTCGCTCGGCGGTTGTTCCGCTACTGGCATCTCTTCCACCAGCCTCTCGCGTTGGCCATGTACATGATCGCGGTCATCCACATCTTCAACGCCATCCTCTTCGGCGGGGTCTTCAAGACCCTGATGGGAGGGTAGTTGGAGTTCCTCTGGCACTTCGTCTGCGTCGGCTTCATCGTGCTCTTCCTCGTGTTCCCCACGTGGCTGTACATGCAGTTCGTCGAGTGGCGGGCGCGCCGGATCCTCGACGAGTCCGCCAAAGCCGGCCGGCTCATCCCGGTCACCATCACGCCGCTCATCGACGAGCGCCTGTGTATGGGCTCGGCGACCTGTGTGCGGGCCTGCCCTGAGAACGTGCTCGGCATCGTCGATGGTCAGGCGGTGCTCATCAACACCGCCTCCTGCATCGGCCACGGGGTCTGTGTGCCGGCGTGCCCGGTCGATGCCGTGGAGCTCGTGTTCGGCAGCGAGGAGAGAGGGGTCGACATCCCCGATGTCGGTGGAGACTTCCAGACCAACGTCCCCGGCATGTACGTCGCAGGCGAGCTCGGAGGCATGGGCCTCATCGCCAACGCGGTCGAGCAGGGGGTCCAGGCCATGCACAATGCCGCCGCCGACCTCACTCCCAACCCAGACCGGTGGGATGTGGTGATCATCGGTGCGGGTCCCGCAGGGATCGGGGCCGCGCTCGTCGCCATCCAGAAGGGTCTGCGCTACCTGCTGGTCGACCAGGACGACTTCGGCGGTGCCATCCGCAAGTACCCCCGCAAGAAGCTGGTATTCATCCGACCGATCGACTTCCCGGGCTATGGAAAGGTCAAGTTCACCAGCCTCCAGAAGGAGGATCTGGTCGCCATCCTCGAGGACATCATCAACAAGACCGGCATCGAGATCAGCACGGATGAGCGGGTGAAAGAGGTCATCCCCCTGGACGATGGCTTCCAGATCAACACCATTCATCAGACCCTCCATGCCACCAAGGTGGTGCTCGCGATCGGCCGGGCCGGGACCCCCCGTACCCTCGGAGCACCCGGCGAAGATCAGGACAAGGTCGCGTACTGGCTCAAGGATCCGGAGCAGTTCGAGTACGAGCACCTTCTGGTCGTGGGGGGCGGCGATTCGGCGGTCGAGGCCGCTCTCGCGCTCGGCGAGCAACCGGGGAACAAGGTCTTCCTCTCCTACCGGAAGGCCAACTTCACACGCCCCAAGAAGAAGAACGTGGAGAAGCTCCGCAAGGCCGTAAAGAAGGGCGAAGTGCAGCTGGTGCTCGAGTCCAAGGTCACCGAGATCGGGGTCGATCGCGTCGTGCTCAAGCAGTACGACGACGAGATCGTGCTGCCCAACGACTACTGCTTCGTATTCGCCGGGGGCATCCTCCCCACGGAGTTCCTGCGCAAGGCCGGCATCACCATCAAGCGACACCACGGCAAGAAGATCATCGACGTGTGAGACCCGCCGCTGCCCTCACTTTACCTGGGTCTTGCCTCGCAGATACTTGGTGACCCGCGCGAAGGCGCCCACCCCGAGGTCGTCGACCAGGACCCCAGGCTCAGACACGACGTTGAGGCCAGTGCCCAACATGAAGTCCGCGTTGGGGATGACCAGGTCGACGAAGACATCCACATAGTGGCCCGGAGCGTCATACCCGCCGGGGTTCTTGGCCGCGTCGTAGGGGTTGATGAGCAGCCGGTAGCTGGTATCGAAGGCGAAGGTACCCTGGTCCGAGGGCTCCCAGAACAGGATGAACCCCGCGTCGTATTGGGTCTTGCCATCGATCACATAGTAGTTGGCGTCGATGGACAGGTCCATGGTGCCCGCGATGGGTAGCCCCGCGAGCCCCACCATCGGGTTGACCCGGACGAAGGTGTTGATATCGTCGAAGCCGCACTTGGGTTCGGCCTGACCGACGAGCTGGAAATCCTCCTTACCGCCAAACCGATACCGCCCCTTGAGCCCCGCCTGGAGCCCGGTATCCCCGCGCTCTGGACGCAGCCGGAGGTTGGTCCCCACAGCCTGGGCCACCTTGGGCTCGAGGCAGTCCTGAAGTACCGCATCCAGCCGTAGGTCGTTGGGGCGCAGCCTGAGCGCAAAGCGCTGGATGTCGGGGTCGAGGTTCTCGGTGTTTCGGTAGCGGTAGCTGCTGAACGCATCCCAGAACAGGTCCACATTGGTGGTGTCCCCCGGCGACCACCGAGCGTATACCTGGCTATCCTGCAGGTGCAAGCCATCGATGGAGGCCAGGTCGAGGTCGAGCCGTCCGGAGACCTCCAGAGTGCGAGCCGCGCTGATCCGGCCCTGGGCGAGCACTCCCGCACGGTCGAGGGACCCGCCGCCGATCAGGAACTCCCCCACCACCGAGGCCTGCAGACGGGACGCGGCATAGGCGATGATCGGACCGCCCCCGTAGCGAGCCCGAGGCAGCGTGGTGAACAGATCCGGGGCCAGGCCGCCCCAGGCGCCGATATCGAGCCGGGAGCTGGTGTGGGCGACGAACTGCAGCCCGTCGACCAGCCGCGGCCCCCCCTGCTGGATCGGATTGCGCCCCACATCCAACGTGAAGCTGCGGGTGATGAGGCTCGCCCCGAGCTGGCGCACCCGGTGCCTCTCGAGGAAGGGCTGGTCTCCCGGACCGAGGGTGAACCGGGCATCTGTGCGGAAGCGGATCGCCATCGCTTCGGTCTGCTTGAGGGTCCACCGGAGCCGCTGGCCGAGCAGGATATCGACATCCTGGCTCTTGCCCGTGCCCGCCAGCGCAGAAGACTGCCAGAACTGCGCCCCCACCGATGTGGCGCTGAGGTTGGACTCCTCGGGCACACCGGCCCAGGCCATCGCGAGGAGGGCGATCAAAGACCCGCCCCTGCACCGCTGTAGATCGCCGGCACCCAGGCATATTCCCGGTGACAGAGCTGACAGTCCCGGAACACAGCCGACTGATGGTAGGGCCCGTTGGATGCGTCCGTGCTGTGGCAGCGGAAGCACTGGTTGGGCGTGCCCACGTAGCTATTGGGGTGGCAGTCGATACACTCCGCCATGCGGTGGCCCCCGCGCAAGGGGTAGCCGGTCGTGCCGTGGCGCCACCGGACCCGGTACCAGGACAGGTCGTTGTGGCAGTCCTCGCAGATATTGCCGAGGAGGTTCTTGTGGGAGTCGTCCTTGGCGTGGCAGGTGGCGCACTGGGGGTTGGCCTCCCCGCGAGCCCTGGACGGCGTGTGGCAGGATTCACAGCCAGTGGCCGCGTGCTGCCCACGCAAGGGGAAGCCCGTGACCGCGTGATCCTGCTCTCCGAGGCCCCCCGGAAACCACTGTGCCGCCTTGTGGCAGGTGCCGCAGTCCCCTTCGTAGTGACCCCAGGGGCGGTCGGGCTTGTGGCAGGCCGTGCAGTCGGAGTTCTGGCCGCTGAACACATCGACCGACTCGTGACAGTCGACGCACTTGCGCTCCTCATGAGAGGGCGAGAGGTCGAACTTGGTGTTGGCCTTGTGGTCGAAGCTGATCTGCGTGAAGGAGTCTGTGTTGTGGCAGGAGTCACAGGTCTCCGGGCCCATGACTCCCGTCTCGTGGGGCATGTCCTCCTGGTGGCAATCCATGCAGGAGCCGTAGGAGAAGCCCGTCCACTGGTTGTCTGTGTGACACCCGTTGCAGTCGACCTCGACGTGCTTGCCGGTGTGCGGGAAGTTGGTGTCGTCGTGGTTGAAGAACAGGGCCTTGAAGCCCTCTGGGGTGTGGCAGCGCTGACAGAGCGCTGGCTCGAAGCGCCCGTCGTGCTCTTCCACATGACAGGTGTCGCAGTCGTCGAAGGGCCGACCGACGAACACGGCCTCCTTGGGGGAGCCATGACAGTCCTCGCACTTCACATCGACGTGCAACCCCACGAGGGGAAAGTCCGTCGTGTCGTGATCGAAGCTCCGCAGCAGGAACTTGGGGTCCATGACGCTGTGACAGTCCTCACATCGACGGGGCCGGAACTGCCCGTCATGCACGTCTTCGTGACAGTCCTCGCAGGTGCCATAGGCGAGGGGCACGGTGGCGTTGTTCTTGTGGCACTTCTGGCACTCGACGTCGGTGTGTTCGCCTTCGAGCCGATAGGGCGTGCGGTCGTGGTCGAAGCCGGGAACGGACCAGGTGCCCGGAGACTTGTGGCAGTCCTCGCACTTGTTGCGGCCAAAGTCGGCGCGGTGGGGGTCGTCGTGGCAGTCCACACAGCGCTCGTGCTCGACTGGGACGAAGCGCCAGTCGAAGTGGCAGTCCGCACAAAACACGTCGACATGCTTCTTCTCGAGGACGTAGTCGGTCTGGGCGCCGGAGGTGTGGTCGAACACGAAGTTGGGGATGGGCAGCGCCTTCCACTCGGTCTCGTTGTGGCACTGATCGCAGGACTTGAGCAGGTCGCGCTTGCTCTCGTCCATGCCATGTGGGTCGTCGTGGCAGCCCTCGCACGCGGGCTTGAGACCCTTGTAGGTACCGGGCTCGGTGTGACAGTCCTCGCACTCCACCTCGCGGTGGGAGCCGTTGAGAGGGAAGCCCGTGTCCTTCTTGTGGTCGAAGGGCTTGCCATCTGGGCCCAGGACCTCGCGTACATCGGGCATGAGCCCCGAGCCCGAGCGCCCCCGATGTTCGTGGTGGCAGCTCTGGCAGTCGGTGCCCTTTGTGGAATGGAAGCCCAGTCCCGTGGCGACCTGGTTGCGCACGGTGTCATGGCATTCCATGCACAGGGACTCGTCCACGCCACGAGACACCGAGTGGCAGGCGATGCAGTTGTTGTCCTGCTCTTCGTGGAAAGAGGAAAGCGGACCTGGACTGATGAACTCGCCCTGAGCCCGGGCGACACCCGGCAGGAGGAAAAAAACCACAGCGGTGAACAAGAGTCGAAGCACGATGCAAGGGACCACGGCGCGCCCCGGTTGGCAAGAGCACACGTCGTTGCACCCACACTACCACCTCGATCGGGCTTCGGGTCGATCGACGGGACCGAGTAAGGTAGGCGCGATACCCGCCGCTCCAGGGAGTGCACTCAGCATGGCCAAGCCAGCCGTCGAGATCACGGGAAAGACCCTCGCCCACCGCTACGAGGTGCTGCGCCTCGACCACGAGGAGCTGCTCGGATCGGTGTACACGGCCCACGATGCAGACGAGGACCGGCTCGTCTCGGTCAAGGTGCTCCACCCCGATCTCACCGAAGATCGCGAGAAATTCAAGCGCTTCGGCCGCGAGATCACCGCCACCTATATGGTCGCGCAGAAGAACACCGTCGAGGTCACCGACTGGGGCGAAGACGGCGATCTGCACTACCTCGTGATGGAGTACCTCTTCGCCCATCCCCTCGAAGAAGACCTCGAGAAGGGACCCATGCAGGCCGACCGCGTGGCGCGAATCGGCATCCAGATCGCTCGCGCCGTAGGGGCGGCGCACCAAGAGGGGATCGTGCACAGAGCGCTCGGTCCCGCCAATGTGCTGCTCCTCGACAACGCCGTCGAGGGCGACTTCGTCAAGGTGCGCGACTTCGGGCTGTCCAAGCTCGAGAAGGTCGAAGACGAAGAGACCGGCCTCACCACCCAGAACACCCGAGTCGGCAACGCCGCCTACATGGCGCCGGAGTACATCAAGTCCAGCAAGTACCACACCAAGAGCGACCTGTACGCGCTCGGCTGCCTCATGTACCACATGCTCACCGGCCGCCCGCCCTTCTCGGGCAGCATGCTCGAGTTGCTCTCGGCCCACGTCAGCGAGGACCCGCCGCCCCCCTCCACCCTGGTCGAGGGCATCCCGGACTGGCTCGAAGATGTGATCATGGCGATGCTCCAGAAGAGCCCCGAAGATCGGCCCGGAGCCTACCGGGTGGTCCAGCAGATCGAGACCGGCCACGGCGGCTCCCTGGATGCCCCAGAGCTGTACGAGCTCGATGACGAGGGCATGCCCATCATCCCCGAGGGGCCCCCGACACTCGCCATCGCGCTCGGGGCTTCGCTCCTGGTGCTCCTGGTGCTCGCCCTGGCTGTGGTCGCGCTGATCATCAGCTTCGTCATCGTCGTCGCGATCTCCATGACATGAGCCGTGCTGTCGTCATCGGCTCCGGATTCGGCGGGGCGGTCAGCGCCCTCCGGCTGGCCGAGAAGGGCTTCAAGGTCACCGTTCTGGAGCAGGGACGCCGCTGGAAGCGCGCCGACTTCCCCAAGACCACCTGGGATGTGCGCCGATTCTTCTGGGCGCCCGAGCTCGGCCTCCGGGGCCCCTTTCGCATGTCCTTCTTCCGGCATGTGACCGTGCTCTCCGGGGTCGGCGTCGGCGGGGGCAGCCTGGTCTATGCCAACACCCTGCCCGTGCCCTCGGATGCCTTCTACGAACGCGGTAACTGGGCCGGTCTCGCCGACTGGAAGACAGAGCTCGCACCCCACTACGAGACCGCCAAGCGGATGCTCGGAGCCACCCGTCGCCCCGACCACGCCGCCGGGGTCACCGACAAGATACTCGAGGAAGTCGCCGCCGAGATCGGTCGCTCCGAGCACTACTCCCCCACCGATGTCGCGGTGTTCTTCGGTGAGCCGGGGGTAGAAGCGGACGACCCCTATTTCGACGGCAAGGGCCCCAAGCGGACGGGCTGTACGCTGTGTGGTAGCTGTATGACGGGCTGTCGGGTCGGGGCCAAGAACACCCTCGACACCAACTATCTGTACCTGGCAGAGCAGCTCGGGGCGCGCATCATCCCCCAGACTCGCGCCACCGCGGTCCGGCCCGAGGGATCGACCTACCGGGTCGAAGCGATCGGTCCCTACGGTCCCCTCACACTTGCAGCAGACAAGGTCGTGTTCTCGGCTGGTGTACTGGGCACGACCGAGCTGTTGCTCCGCATGCGAGCCGATCGGGATGGGCTGCCCGGACTCTCCGCCCATGTCGGCCGCTATATCCGTACCAATAGCGAGGCCATCCTGGGGATCGTGACCGATGGCAAGACGGACCTGACCCGAGGCGTAGCCATCGGCTCCATCCTCCACACCGACGCGCACTCCCACCTCGAGCCCGTTCGGTACGGCTCGGGGAGCGGGCTGTACCGGCTGATGACTCTTCCCCATGCCCCGGGAGACCGGCTCCGCGACCGCCTCCGCTCCAGCGCCCGGCTGGCGCACAAGCACCCGCGACGCTTTCTCAAGTCCCTGGTCGTGCGGGACTGGTCCCGGGCCACCGCCATCCTGCTGTTCATGCGCACGGTCGACGGCACTCTGCGCTTCGAGCTCGGCAAGCTGGGCATGGGCACGGCCGCAGACTCGGGCGAGCTGCCCACCGCCTCCATTCCCGAAGCCAGCGCCCTGGCCGAGCGTTTCGCCGAGAAGCTCCGCGGGTTCCCGGTGTCGATGTTCACCGAGACCCTGGCCAATATCCCCAGCACCGCGCATATCCTCGGGGGTGCGTGCATCTCCGAGTCCGCCCACACCGGAGTGATCGGAGTCGACCACCAGATCCACGGCTACCCAGGCCTTTATGTGTGCGATGGCTCTGCGATCTCGGCCAACCCAGGCGTGAACCCCTCCCTCACGATCACCGCCATGGCCGAGCGGGCCATGCAGGGCATCGACCGCCCATGAAGGCGTGGAGTGCGCTCCGCCACAACCTGGGTGAGGCCACCGATCTGCCCGAACTGCTCGAGCGCGCCCGCTGCGAAGATGCCGAGGCCCGACGCCACGCCCGATTCGGGCTGCGCGAGCGGCTGGTCTCCGCGGGGGCATGGCCGAGCGCCGCTCACCGGGTCGTCGTCGAGCTGATCATGGATGTGATCGACCCCGACACGCCCGATCTCGCCGGGCTATTGGCGCTTCTCACCGATCTCGCCGCCGCAGACGCAGATCGGGTCCGGTTCCGAGCCCTCGAGTCCGACGACCCCACCGCCCGCCACATCCTCGAAGCCCTCGACTCCCGAAGCTACGAGCTCGCCGATCTCACCCGCCACGACGAGCCCGCTGTGCGAGCACATGCCATCCAGCTCGTGTCCATCGCGGTCTTCGATGCTCCACTGCCAGAATCCGACGAAGACCCCGAGGTCGACGCGACCCTGGCGGTAGCCCGGGCCCGGTGCGGCCTGCCCTGGAGTGGGAAGCCGGGCCTGGCCCACAGCTTGTACCGGGCCTGGTCCACCGAGAGCCTCGATCCCGCCGCACTGGCCGCGGCCCTCTGCGACCCACCCTCCAGGGCTCACTTCCCCTGGGCCCGGGATGGCTTCGACGCCTGGATGCAAGCGCTGATCCTCGAGCTTCATAGCGACCCCGCTCTGCTCGCCGCGGTGTTCTCCGAGGCCGTCGAGCGGTGCCCGAAGCAGCGCCTCGACCGCATCCAGATCGTCGCCGAGTCGGGCTTCTCCGAGGGCGTCGAGGATCCCAGCGCTCTCACCGAGGTCCAGCGAGAGTGGCTGCGCCGGGTGCTCTCCGCACCGCTGCCCCGCGGAGCCCTGGGCATCCGGGGCCTACCGGAGCGAGCGGAAGATGCGCGGCGCATGCTGGGCTTCGACCCGCCCGGCCTGCTGGAGCACAGCACCCCCAATGGCCCCGTGTACACCGCGCTCACCGGGGTCCCGTCCGCGTCTGGGATCCGTGCGCTGGGGTTGAGCCCGGCACAAAATCTGGAGCTGGCCGGACTGACCGTGGACGGGCCCTACTGGATGAGCCCTGTACCCACAGAAGTCCTGGCCGAGCTCATCGAGCAGGCCGGGCCCGCGGCTTCCCGAGCCTGGGCAGAGGCCTTCCTGGCTCAGCTCTCCCAGTCCGGATCGGAACGCTCGGCCCATGCCAATCTCGCCCTCCTCGCACTCCCCGCCTCCCATCGCGACCGCTGGGCGGATCGGCTGGCCTTCTCCGACGAGCCCGATCGCGTCCAGGCCGTGCTCAGCGGCCTGAGTGCACCGGTGCGCCGTGCCGCAGCACTCGCCTGGCTCGACGACCCCACCCGTCCCGACTTCCACGAGGGCAAGGCGCTGAGCACCCTGCTCCCCCACCTCGCCGACGACCCCGAGCTGGTCGGCCCGGTGCTCGGCTGTGTCGCCACGGTGCTCGCAGCGGTCCACCACGACGCACCGCTGCAGGCCACGGTCCGAGCGGTGGTCGCCTGGGCCGCAAAGGTAGACGCCGAGCAGCTGCATCGATGGCGCGGCAGCTTGAGCGCGGCGGAGTCCGGGCGCCTCGACGAGATGGCTTAGCGAGCGCACTTGTTGGCGATGCCCGCCAGAGTCCCGACCGTCCGGACCGTTCCCACGCCGAGCCATCTCACCACGGCACGGTGATCGAGCTCGGAGTCACTGACCCCAGCCCGTGGCAACCAGTACAGCTCCGTTGGGCCGAGCCAGAGCCGGTCGTCCGGAGTCTCCAGAGCCAGCACAGCGGACCGGGCCTGGGGGCTGGGGGGCTCGGCCAACAACATGACCTGGAGCTTTCCCAGGGTGTCGGCCATCTGCTCCGGAGTCCACGGCCGGTGCACGGCGAGCTCGGCGACCTGGGCACAGCTGCGAAGCACCGTGGGGACGGCGTAACCGAGCGCGCTCTGGAGTCCCGCCTCGATCCGGGCGCGGACCCGAGCTGGGGATTCGCCAGGGTCTTCGAAGAGCACATTGCCGCTGGCGCGGTAGGTCTGGACCCCCGAGAAGCCGAGATCGGTGAAGGCCGAGCACAGGTCTTTGTTGGTGATGCGGTGACCACCGACGTTCATACCCCTTAGAAAGGCGATATTCAACTGATTCCCCGGGCCGACTGGGTGGGCCGTGGTCGCCCCCGTCTACGACGGCTTCTTTGCCGAGTCGTACATCTCGTCGATCAGCCCCTTGTAGCGCTCCAGCACCACCTTGCGCTTGACCTTGAGCGAGGCGGTGAGGATTCCGCTGTCGACGGTCATCGGCGGGACCAGTCGGAAGTACTTGATGGTCTCGTAGCGAGCGAGGTTCTCGTTGACCTTGTTGATATGATCCTGGACCGCCCCCCTGACCGCATCCGAGTCCGGGTCTGCGGAGTTTCCGGTCTGCTTGGCCCAGTCCTCGAGCTCCTCGGGATCGAGGGCGATGAGCGCGGTGACATAGTTGCGGGTGTCGGCAACGGTGACCGCTTCCTGGATGATCGTGAGGTCCTTGAGCTTGGCCTCGAGCTTGGCCGGGGCGATGTACTTGCCGCCCGAGGTCTTCATCAGCTCCTTCTTGCGACCGGTGATCTTCACAAAGCCCGCATCGTCCATGGCCCCCAGGTCTCCGGTGCAGAACCACCCATCGGCATCGAAGGCCTCGGTCGTGGCGTCTTCGCGGTTGAGGTAGCCGCTGGTGATGTTCGCCCCCTTGGCCAGGATCTCCCCGTCGTCCGCGATCTTGATCTGCACATCCGGGAAGGCCCTCCCAACAGTGCCCAGGCGAAATGCGCCCGGCAGGTTGGTGGTGAGCCCAGGACAGGTCTCGGTGAGACCATAAGCCTCGAGCAGGTTGAGCCCCATCGCCATGAAGAAGGAGTGGACCTCGATATTGAGCGGTGCGGAGCCCGAGAGCAGGATCTCGACATTGTCGAAGCCAAGCGCCGCCCGAAGCTTCGAGAGCACGATCTTGTCCGCCAGCTTGAACTTGAGGTTGGTGAGCAGGGGAAGCGGGCGCCCATCCGAACGGTAGGGGATGGTGGCCTTGCCTGCATCGATCGCCCAGTGAAACAGCTTCTGACGCAGAGGAGGAGCGCCGGCGACCTTGGACTCGATCCGGGCCTTCATCTTCTCGAAGACCCGCGGTGCGGCGGGGAAGAAGCCGGGCCGGGTGTCTCCGAGATCCGCAACCAGTGTGGGGATGCCGGAGACCACGATCGGCGAGTCGAAGTACGGACCCGCGAGCTCGATCAATCGACCAAAGGAGTGGGCGAGGGGCAGGAAGAGGAACAAGCCCCCCTGCTGGACACCGGGACCGAACATCCCGGTCTGCTCGACGCTCTCGAGCATGGCGAGCATATTTCCATTGGTCTGGATGACGCCCTTGGGCGGGCCGGTGGTGCCCGAGGTGTAGGTGTAGGTACAGGTCTGATCGCGCTTCATCTCGTCCAGGCGACGCTTGCGATCGTCTGCGGTCTCCGCGAGCTTCTCGGCCCCGCGCTTCTCGAGATCCGCGAGGCTCTCCCAGTCGTCTCCCTCACAGCCGGTGGGGTCCATCACCACGATGTGCCGGACCTTCACCTGATCGGCGCTGTAGTCGTCCTTGAAGAAGGTGAAGCCCTTCTGCATCTCGCGGACCTTGTCGAGCTGGGCCTTGTCTTCGCAGATCGCGATCACCGCGCCGGTATCGACGTGGAGATAGCCCACTTCGGCGGGGAGCAGGGTGGCGTAGACCGGGACGGTGACCAGGCCGGCGGAGAGCGCCGCGAAGTCGCACAGGATCCACTCGGCGCTGGTGTTGCCGAGGATGGCGATGTGGGCGTTCTCTTCCAGAGATTCCACCGCCGTAAGCAAGCCCGAGGCGATCCTCTCCATGCGTTCGCCGAAATCGCTCCAGCTGATGTCGACCCAAGCACCCTTGACTTTATGCCGAATTGCCGGCCGCTGCGGGCTGTTTGCGACCCGATCCAGAACCATGCCACCAACCGTCGTATGCGCCAATTCGACTCCCATCGCTCGAGCTGGCTTCGGTCTAATCGAACAGCGCCCCTGTCGCACGAGGACAAACAGGGCTAGTGGGCGGCCCTTCCTGGAGGAACCCATGAACGTGGTCTTCGTCGCGCCCTACCTCGGCAAGTTCATGCTGCACTGCATTCAGCTCCTGGCCCAGATGGAGGACGTGCGGCTCGGGTTGATCAGCCACCAGCCCATCGAGCAAATCCCCCCGTCCCTTCGAGACCGCATCGACGGACACTTTCGCATCGACAACGCCCTGGACACCGCTCAGCTCACCATCGCGACGCGGGCCTTCGCCGAGGACTGGGGAAAGGTCGATCGATTGATCGGCTACCTCGAGCAGATGCAGGTCCAGCTCGCGGACACCCGCGACCGGCTCGGGCTCGAAGGGATGAGCGGCGAGGTGGCCCGCAACTTCCGCGACAAGAACCGCATGAAGGAGGTGCTCCGTCGGGCCGGGGTCCCCGTCGCTCGCCAGGCCCTCATCCATCGGCCGGGAGATGCCCTGCGCTTCGTAGCCGAGGTCGGCTACCCCGTGGTGCTCAAGCCCGTCGCGGGAATGGGCAGCAAGGCCACGATGCGTGCCAGCGACGATGCCGAGCTCTTCGCAGCCCTCAACCAGCTCATGCCACGCCCCGAAGCGCCGGTACAGTGTGAGGAGTTCGTCACCGGAGAGGAGCACACCTGCGAGACCGTCATGGTCGACGGAAAGCCCGTTTGGCGAACCTCGACCTACTACCTGCCCGGCCCGCTCAAGGTGCTCGAAAACCCCTGGATGCAGTACTGCGTACTGCTCCCTCGGGAAGAGCAGGTCCATGTCCGGTCCTTCGCACCCGTGAACACCGCAGCGCTTCGAGCCCTCGGCATGACCACCGGGCTCTCCCATATGGAGTGGTTCCTGCGAGCGGATGGATCCGCCGTGGTGAGCGAGGTCGGAGCCCGCCCACCCGGAGTGAATATCATGGCGCTCAACTCCCTGGTGAGCGGTGTCGACGCCTGGGAACAGTGGCTCAATGTGCAGATCCACGGCCGCTGGGAGATGCCTGCCCAGCGCGTCTGCGCTGCGGGTTCGGCCTTCCTGCGCGGCATGGGGCGCGGACGACGCGTGGTCGCCGTCGAGGGCATCGACGCGCTGAAGGCGAAGCTCGGCCCCAACCTGATCGACGCCCGGTGGCCGATCGTGGGCCAGCCCCGCTCGAGCGGCTACGAGGGCGAGGGCTGGGTCATCGTCCGAGGCGATACGACAGACCAGGCCGTCGCCGCTCTTCGAGCCGCCGTCACCACCATCAAGGTCCGTCTGGGCTCGTGATTCTCGGGGGTTTTGCGTTGCGCATTCCCTCTCCATCGTGTACGCCGTCTGAACGAGATGGAAGGAGATCCCTCAGATGCGATTCACCGTGGCCCTTGCCCTGCTCGCCCTCATGGCGTCCGGCTGCAAGAAGACCCCAGAAGAGACCGACGATACCGACACCCCAACGCCGCCGGACACCGACACCGATGTCACCGACACCGGGCCCGAGTCCTGCGGACCCAATGCCCCAGTGCTCGAGGCGATCACCATCGAGAACGGCTCCGACACCACCGGGGTCCAGCTCGACTTCACGCTCACCTCTACCGACATCGACGGCGATCTCCACGAGATCTCCTTCGAGCTGTGGCTCGATGATGTGGTCGACGGCAGCGTCGACACCGCTGGCCCCGCCCCCCTCACCGGTGGACCCGCCATCGTCCAGGACGCCAACGGGCCCGTCGCCCCCTGCTCCATCGCTCAGGGCCTCAACCTGACCGTGACCGTGCCCGTCGATGGCGGCACGCTGGCCTTCGACACCGAGATGGACTTCGCGTGGCGGGTGCTCGACGCCGACGGCAACCCGTCCAATGTGCTCGTTCAGGCCGGCTACACCCCCAAGGCCGACGGCTCGGATGGCGGTGTGGTCGACCCACCCGACCCCACCGGAGACACCGGCACCATCGTGGTCCCACCCGCGCCCACCGGAGACACCGGAGTGGTTGCTCCCCCCGGTCCCACCGGCGACACGGGCTCGACCGACACCGCCTCGACCGACACCTCCTCGGACACGGGCAACTAAAGCTTCCCGAGCGCCCGCTCGATATACTTGCGCCCGAGCACGGAGGAGCTGGCCATTCTGGCCTCCAGAATCTCCCGGGCCCGGGCTCTTTGGTCTGTACGGATGCCCATTCGTACCACCGCGTCGACACAGGCAGTCAGCCCCAGGCCCTTCATCGAGGACAGGGGGCCTACCAACTTCTCGATATCGTCGCCCCGCCTTCCGTAGACGGTGGCGGCCTCCTTACGGGAGAAGACCCCCGTCTCGAGGGCCTCGAGCACGAGTCCTTCGTGGATGGAAGCGTCTCCAATTCCACCCGCATAGCGCTGAATGACCACCCGCCATGCCTCGATCTGCACGTCCCGGTTGGGATCATTTCGCGCGAGATCCACCAGCTGCTGGGAGGCTCCTGCGTCGTTGAGCAGCGCCTTCACGCCCTGCACCCGATTCCTGGGGTCCGGATCCTCGAGGAGGCCAACCCCGGATGCTGAGGCGACCGGTGCGGGCTCGATGGAGACGGGTTCGACAGAGCCAGGATCGCCCCCCTCCGGCGCGACGGGTTCCGGATGAGGATGCTCCACAGGGTCGGGCGGTGGAGAGGCCACCGGAGCTGGATTCGGCCGATTCGGACCCGGACGGACCGGATCCGGACGGACCGGTCCCGGAGTCGGACGGGTTGGGCCTGGCCTGACCTGCTGCTGAGGACTCTCCGGCGTCGGTGCCGTGGGTTGGACCGGTGCCTCGATCAGTACCTCGGGCGGGTTCACCCGCACGGTCTTGGAGCCCGAGCCCATCCAGTACAGGCCGCCCAGCCCCAGCACCCCGATCAACACCGCCCCCGCGGCGAGCGCAGTGAACAAGAAGGCCGCCCCTCCCCCCATCACGAGCTTGGTCCCCGAAACGACCGATGGAGCCGGGTCCTTGGGGGAAGTTCGCACTGCGGGCGTGGGCTGAGGCCCCTGGTGGAGCGTCTCGACCGAGATGACCTCCCCCGCCCCGCCAGCGCTGATCGCCGAGTCGCCCGCCCAGGTCATCGCCGAGGGTACCGGTTCGGTTGGCCCCCCCTCCGAAGCACCCGAGTCGGGGCTGGAGCGGCGGGAGACAGAGGACAGAAAGTCCGATGAGAACGGCCCTGCCGGCTCGGTGGGGACGGCTCCACCCGCATGCTGGGCCTGTCCGGTCCACACCGCCCGAAGCTCGGCCACGGTCTGAATCCGCTTGTCTCTGTCCGGCTCGAGGGCACCGAGGATGGCGCGCTCCATCCGGTCCGGCAGATCCGGCCGGAGCTGCCTGGGAGGGATGAACTTCGCCTGGGCCACGGCGCTGAAGATCTGGAGCAGGTTTTCGCCGCCGAAGGCCCTCTGCTGACACACCAGCTCGTAGAGGATGGCACCGAGCGCGAAGACATCGGTGCGATGGTCCACGTTCTTGCTGTCGGAGACCTGCTCCGGGGACATGTAGTGCGGGGTGCCCATGGTGGAGCCGGTCCGCGTCGCCGCCCGGCCCGGGCTCGCCTCCAGGAGCTTCGCGAGCCCAAAGTCCGTGACCTTGGGGACGAGGGAACTCCCCTCGAGGGCGAGCATGATGTTCGCCGGCTTGAGATCCCGATGGATCAATCCCTGGGCATGTGCATGGCCCACGCCAGCGAGGATGCCCTCGGCCAGCACATCCGCCTGCTCGAAGGAGAGCGGCGTCTTCTCGATGAGCTCGTCCAGGGACGGCCCTTCGATGTACTCCATCACCAGACCCGGCGCGCCGTTGAGGGTGATGATGTCGGTGACGGCCACGATGTTGCGATGCCGCAGCATCGCCTGGACCTGGCCCTCCTGGACGAGCCGCTCGCGGATCGCCCGACTGGACATGGTGAGGACCTTGAGCGCGTGCATCGTGCCGAGCTGGTTGTGCCGACACAGATAGACCACGGCCATGCCGCCCTCTCCGAGCACGGACTGCACGGTGAAGCGGTCGACGACGGTGCCGGTATCCAGATCCATCAGGCCCTCTGGGAATAGACACCGGAGCGAGGGAGAATCGTTCCGATCATGGCTGGGTGACCGTGAGGGTGTACTCGTTGCACGCGGTATCGCCAGGGTAGTCGACGCGGACAATATAGGTGGTGGTGTTTTCAGCCGTGAACACGACCTGCTCCTCGTCGTTGTCCGTCCCCGAAAAACCATTCGCGACCTGAGGACCAGACGGAGCAGCGTACACGGTGAGGTCGATATTGCCCTGGGCGGTTGAGAAGGTCACGGTGACCGTGACCTCGTCCCCCGCGGTGGCATCGAAGGCCCAATAATCTGCCGATGATTCGGCTGTGACCGACCCGGTCAGGCTGTTGCCGGGCATGGCCGCCGCTTCCGAGAAGTCGTCATTGGGCTCTGTGGCGTCCTCGGTACAGTTCTGGACGTCCGTGTCGGTATCCGTGTCGGTGTCCGTGTCGGTGTCGGTGTCGGTGTCGGTGTCCGTGTCGGTGTCGGTGTCCGTGTCCGCTTCCGTGTCGGGCAGCTGCACGGGGCCGCGGCGCTTGCAGGCACCGAAAATCAACGGCACCATCACGATCAAGGGCCAGATCCGCATCACTCCTCCAGGTCCGCGCCATTATACGTGCGTGTGACTCTGTTGTTGCTGCTGGCCTGCAAGCCCCCAAAAACCGCTGCTCCGCCGACCCCGCGTGGAGATGCGCTCTACTTCGCCATGGTGGATCGATTCGCCGACGGTGCGCCCGATGCACCCGGAACCACGGATGTCTCCGACCCCCAGGCCTGGCATGGAGGCGATATCGCCGGGCTGATCGAGCGGGTCCCCTGGCTGGATGCGCAGGGCTACGGCGCGCTGTGGATCTCGCCGATCACCCGAGCGCGCACGGAGCCCATCGGCGAGTGGGGCGCGTACCATGGGTACTGGATGCTCGAGCCCGATGCGGTAGAGCCCCGCTTCGGCACCCAGGCCCAGCTCGAGGAGCTCTCTGCCGCGCTCCACGAGCGGGGCATGGGGCTGTATCTGGACATGGTCGTCAACCATCTCGGGTACGACTCGCCGCGGGTCGAAGCGCACCCGGACTGGTTCCACCACAACGGCGATATCAACGACTGGGGCGATGCCAAGCAGGTGGTCGAGTTCGATGTGCATGGCCTACACGACCTGGCTCAGGAGCTCCCCGAGGTCGCGGACTGGCTCGGGGCTGCGGGCGAACACTGGGTCCGCACGGTGCGGCCGAATGGCTTCCGCATCGACGCCGTCCGCCATGTGCCTCCAGGCTTCCTGGCCGAGTACGGGGATCGGATGCGCGAGGCCTATGGGGCGCCGGGCTTTCAGCTCCTCGGCGAGGTCCTCGACGGCAACCCCTCGGCCCTGGCTGAGCGCGCCCGCTCGGACCGGCTCGACAGCCAGTTCGACTTCCCGCTGATGTATGGCATCCAGCAGTCGGGGATCTGCGGGGATGCGGACTACCAGCGAGTCGCGGCCAACCTGTTCACCGAGCGGCACCTGCCCACTCCGCCACCCGGTCCCCTCGCTCCGCTGGTCACCCTGCTCGACAACCACGATGTGCCGCGCATCGCCTCGCTCTGCGACCAGACCGGCCCCGCGCTGGCCTTCTTGTACGGGGTCCGCGGCACTCCCTCCATCACCTGGGGCACCGAGGCCGGCCTGGACGCCGCCCACGAGCCAGAGAACCGCGCCGACATGCCCTGGGGCGAGCCCATGCCCCTGCAAGGCGCTCTGGCCGGGCTGAACCAGCTGCGAGCCCGCTGGCCAGCGCTCCGAGACGGGCAGCAAGCGGTCGCAGAGCTGAGCCCCCGCTCCATCCGGGTCGTCCGCTGGCTCCCGGATCAGACCGTCTGGGTCGTGCACCACCGCTCCCTCCAGCCCCTCGAGCTGAGCCCCGCCGAGGCCTGGCTGCTCACCGACACCACGCTGGAGCCCTGGGATGGCGGGCCCTTCGCAGGCACCCTGCTGGCCCGGCTCGATCACGCCGAGGGCTTCGACACCGCGCCCCGGGTCACCACGCTCCGCGTCGGCCCGGTGGAGCTCGTAGAGGACGAGAAGCTGTACGTGGTCGGCTCGGCGCCGGAGCTCGGCGGGTGGCGTGCAGATCGAGCGGTCCCCGTCACCGACTCAACCGCAGAGATCCGGATGCCGGGGGGCACCGCCACCGCCGCAAAGCTCGTGGTGGTGGGCTCGAAGTCCGAGCGATGGAGCCAGGCCCAGGATGTGACCGTGCTCGCCGGTGGGAGCGTATCGGTGCCCTGGGAGTAGCCCTGGGTGAGATCGGCGACCCCGCTCTGCGCTACGATTTGTGTTATTCTGACCGAGTTCTGATCTGTTCTGTGAGTCAATCATGAGTGCTTCTTCCCTCTACGTCGAAGACGAATCCAAGACCGCCCTCGAAGACGCCCAGCGTCGCCTCCAGGAATTCGAGAAGCTGGCCGACTCCCGTCACCGAATGGCCCGGTTCCGCAGAGAGTCCCCGCGGCACCCTATCCTGCTCGGAATGTTCCTCACCGCGGCCAGCAGCCTCCTGCTCGTGGCCGCCGGGGTCGTGCTCGCCCTCGCGCCCTTGGTCTCGGGCGACCTGGCGCGTACCTTCGCTCAGACCCCCGTGCTCTCGGTGCTTCCCATCGCCATGGTCGGTTTCGCCATGTGCAGCGGGGTTCTCTGGGTGGCGCTGCGCTTCCTCGCCTCGGCACGGGCCGCCAAGAGCCCCCTGCTGCCCAAGGACCTCGCCGAGCAGAACCGGCTGCGCTCCGACGTGCTCCGGCTCAAAGCCCAGCGCGATGTCAACAAGCGGCTCTCGGCAACTCCTGCACCCAGCCGGGTCCGCAGCAACTTTCAGCGCTGATCCCGTCGGCGCCCCAGCCACGAGACCAAGGAGCCCAAGCCCAGGCCGCCCTCCGCAGAGCAGCCGCATCCAGCCTCGGAATCGGCAGGCTCCGTGGGGGTGAACCACCTATGGCTGGTGATCGTCCGCGGCGCCCCGTCGACCCAGATCTCAGCCCGCACCACCGACTCCCGTCCCCCCAGCAGATCCGGCGAGCCCTCGAAGGGGTCGGCATCGATCTCCAGGCTCCCGGCGGGCTCTCCATCGACCACCCAGCGGAGCTCTGCACCGACCGCTCCGGTCACTCGGGCGACCAGTGACCCGGATGTAAGCAGCTCGACCATCGGATCCGCTGCGTCCTGCAGCTTCACCACCGTCGCCCCCGCAGAAACCCCGTCCAGGATGGCCTGAACCGATAGCTCCTCCGCGAAGACCATCGTCGTGGGGCTGCCGATGGGCGACTGGGTCGGCGACAGATCGACGCCGGCCTTGTGATCGTCGCTGCCGCCGATGGCCGCGAGATGATTCCCCGCCAGCACGGCCTGTTCCCAGAACTCCAGGGTCGCTTCCAGGAATAGCCCCCCGACGGGATCGACGGCACCGGTCATGATCTCGACTGCGTCCACCTCGGCCATGTCGACCTCGTGCTCCCAGGGGCAGCCGCGACACAGGTCGCCCAGATCGAGCCGGGGATGGTTGATGGAGAATAGGCCGCCATCCCCGTGGACCTCGGAGATGGCTCGCGGCACGGTCGCCCCGTCCAAGCCCAGCGCATAGCTCAGCGGTCGGGTCACGCCGATGGCCCCTCCATGCCCGCCATAGGTGGTGAATTCCTGTCCCGGTATCAGCAGCACATCGGGGTGACGCCCCTGAGCATCGACCAGGAAATCCACCGTGCTGTTGGTGTTGTGATCGCTGATCACCACGAAGTCCAGGCCGCGCTCGGCTGCGAGCTCGGCGATGGCGTCGATCTGGGCACTGGCATCGCCGCTCTCGAGGGAGTGCACATGAAAATCCCCCGCGTACCAGCGCGCCTCGACGCTGAGCGCGGGAGCCGGCTGGTAGGGCTGGCGAGCCCGTGGGATGAGCGTGGACTCGGTCCGCAGCACCACCTCGAGGGAGTAGTCGAAGGGCGCGCCGCCCATCACCGGCTTGCCGATGGTGACTGCCCAGGTTCCGGCGGGCAGAGGCCCCGGCAGGTAGCTACGGGAGGCCGCGGTTACCCCGATGACCGCGGGCTCGCTATTGCCCCCTCCCCAGCCCCGGAAGCCATCGGGATCATCCACTCCCCAGTCGAAGAAGTTGGCCGGGTTGAGGCTGGCGTGGCGCAGTTCGAGCTCGACCACTCCGGCTGGAACCTCGAACTCCACCCGCTCGAAGAGGCTGCCATCATCGGCCACCGACCCATCGAGGGTGAGCACGGTCTGGGCGAATGAGGCGACGACCAACCACATGAGGCATCGTACCTGTCACTGCTGATGAGAGGTGATCCATTCATCGAGCAACACCCCGACCCGCCGGGCGATGCTGGGCATCGCGGACACCAAAGCGTCGGCTTCGCGCTGGTGGGAATAGAGCAGATGCACCGGCACCGTGAACTTCGCTTCGATCGCATCGTCGGGCTGGGCGGGGTCGGCGAGGCGGGCCTGCACATCGACGGTCCATCGGTAGCGGCCGTTCATCTGTGAGGAGTAGCGAGCCGAGCTCTCGACCAGCAGGAGCAGGGCCCCATCCGCGCCATCGGCCAGGACCTCGAAGCGCTTGTGATGGGGCGCGTGGACCTCGACCGGGACCGGCGTGAAGTTGCGCTTCTGGAGCTCTGCGGTGATGGCGCCCCGAGCCGAGGCACGCTCCTCGAGCTGCCCCTCGGTGGGACTCTCGAGCACGGTGGCGACCCGAACCTGGGTGGGCACAGGCGCCTGGAGAACGACGGTCTTGGGACAGCCGGCGAGCAAGAGCAGGGCGAATAGAGCGCGCATCAGAACCAGACCTCGGCTTCGAGGGCGACGAGGTGGTGAGCGTGCTGCTCGACGGTGTCGAAGTCGTCGTACTGCTCGAGGGACTCGACGAAGGAGTTGCCGAAGGCATTGTTGACGTTGGAGAACTGCACGCCGTACAGCAGCCGCAGAGAGGGGCGAGCGAAGATGCCCGGACCGAGCGGGTTGAGCACGACCCCGCCCTTGAGCTGGAGGGTGTCGCGGGTGTCGGTGTCGCCGTTCTGGAGCCCCCGCACATCGGGGCGGCCGTCGGTGTTGGCGAAGATCGAGTCCGCATGCTCGCGGAAAGCGTTGCCATTCTTGCTCTGCTCGCGGGCCAGGCTGCTCTCCGCCAGGAAGTGCACCGTGGGCGTGGCATAGGCCTGGAGTCGAAGCACTGTCGAGGCGTACCAGCGAGCGTCATCGGAGGGAATGATGGAGTTGTCGCCGTCGGATTGGTCGCCATAGAGCACGCCCCATGCGGCATCCAAGCGCTGGGGGACCACCGAGAGCTGCATCTCGTTGCCGATGAGCAGCGACCGGCGCTGGTCGGTGAAGTCCTTGACGTAGATCTGCACCGGGTCGCCGACCAGGAGCTCTTCGGTGAAGGTCTGGGGATGGGCGAGGCCATAGCGCACGAAGGTGTTGTTCCACTGGAGCGGACCGAAGCCGCCAAAGCCCAGATGGCCAACCGCCGTCCACGACAGCGCGCTGCGGGGCTCGGGATCGGGGAAGAAGTCCTCGAGGCCAGGAAAATCCTCGATATAGCGCTCGGCCACCTCGCCGCGAACCCAGTCCTCGTACTCGATATTCGGGGTTTGGTAGGGGGCGTTGACCGACCCCGCTACGCCGGGCTCGTAGAGCACCTCGGCACCGCCGCCGATCTCGAAGTTGGGGACGCGCACCCGGAGCAGGGCTCCCCCTGTGGGGATGGCGCTGTACCGCTCCTTTCGGATGCCGTAGCCCGCGTCTCCTCCACCCACCATGAACTCGATGTGGTCGGTCCGGTAGGCCGCCGAGAACCCCACGGTCTGCGCAAATAGCGTAGCGGGGCGCATATCGTAGAGGCCCATATAGCCGAAGTAGTACTCGAGCGTGCCCACCCGCCAGGTGACGTTGTCGATGCCGACATTGCCCGACTCGATATACACCTGGGACATGCGGAAGGCATTGAGGCCGCCATTCTGCCCATCTGCATTGGTGATCGAGCCGCCCTCCATGCGTACATGGAGGTTGGTCCACGGGGCATCACCGGAGGGTTCGAGCACGTCGTAGCGCAGCTCGATCATGCCGTAGGAGCCCTCGTTCATCAGCCGACCGTAGAGGTTCCAATAGCCGAGACGCCCCGCTCCCCCCTGAAGATCAGGACGGGCAGCGATGCGGAAGTACCCCCCCACATCCGCCCGACCCCCATGGGCGAGCGGACTCGCAATCAACAACCAGGACAACATTGCGAGGCTGATATCGCGGAATCGAGCGCCATGGCAAGCGCTTCCGCTTCCGCGTCGATCTCAGGGTCCCCATCGTCGGACGCGATCCACCCGTGACCGGCATAGACCAGGGCCAGGATCTCGCTATCTCCGCCCGCCGCCAGGTTGAGTTCAGCGACCACCAGGGATGCCGCCAGAGCCTCGCGAGCCGTCGTAGCCGGCAGCTCGATCCGGTCCATCGCCTCGGCCAATCCGAGCTCGGAGTCCCCCACCCACACCCGGTCGAGGGGCCAGTCCGCCGAGTGCTCGCTCCAGTACGAGGCATCCCCACACGAGGCGATCGGATCCACCCCACAACCACCGAGAAGAGAACATAGGGCCAGCGTCGAAAACAGAGCGCGCATCAGAAACCTCGAAAACACATGAGAATGATGTGTTGACAATGCAATACCTGTGCCATGCCCCAAGCACCAACACCCCCCGCCTCCGCCGCGCGCGAAGCCCGTCGATGCGATCCTTTTTCCGCAGACCCAGGGGACAATCGCCCCGAGGGCTGCCAGACCGGCCTACTGCTGTTCGATGATCACGATGGACCCGGGCGCGACGCCGTACACACCGCTGACCGGAGTCGGGTTGTCCAAGCGCACATTGTAGCTCTGGAATGGATCGTTCTCGGGGTTGTCCGTGAAGTAGCCATAGGGCTCTCCGTTGCGCCCCGGCATGTCGAAGTAGGACTGGGTGTCGACCACAATGGCCCAGTCCCGCCCCTGGGGAAGCGTGAAATCGACCGCCTGATCCGACAGATTGAACAGGATCGCGAGCTCCTTCTCTCCGACGCTGCCATCGTCGTAGTAGTGCATCATGATGGTCTTGCTATTCCACGTTCCGTCGTCTGCGGGCCCATTGCCCGGGGACTTCCAGTCGAAGGGCATGCCGCCGCCATATTGCGTGGGCGACAGCGCGTAGGTGTGGGACTTTCGGAACGCGATCATGCCCTGGACGAAGTTGTGCATGCGATGGCGGAAGACGTTGTTGCGGTTCTCGCTGGTCCACTCGCCCCAGCGGAACCAGTTCCACTCGTTGTCAGCCCAGGTCGTGTACGAGTTGTTGTTGCCGTACTTGGTCCGCATCCACTCGTCCCCACCGAGCATAAGAGGGGTACCCTGGCTGACGAACAGGCCCACGAAGGCGTTGCGGATCATCTGGCGCTTGGTCCACTCGTCCCCCCACGACCGGCTGTGGTTGTTGGAGTCTCCCGAGGTGGGATCGCACCACGGGCTGCACGCGTCGAAGCAGCACACGGGGTTGAGCGGCCCACAGCCGTTCTCCTTCTCGTTGTAGGAGAACAGGTCGAACATGGTGAACCCGTCGTGCACGGTGAGGAAGTTCACCGAGTGGTAGGGCTTGCGGCCGTTCTGGGAGTAACGCACGAAGGAGCCCGTCATCACGGCGCCGCCGTCCAGGCCCTGGGTGCTGTTGAGGTTGAAGCCGTCGGTGTTGATATAGCTGCGCCACCAGTCGCGGAAGTTGGCATTCCACTCCATCCACGCGAAGTCCGGCTTGCCCTGAGAGGAGGCCGGATACTGCGAAGAGGCGTCGTAGGCGGTGGTCCATGGCTCGGCGATGAGCCGGGTGTTGTACTCCTGGAGCAGCGGGTCATCGACGATGGCGTTGAGCGTGGTGTTGGTGGGGTTGGTCCAGTACTGGCTGAACTGCCCCTCCGGCTCGCCCAACACCCCGGCGAGGTCGAAGCGGAAGCCATCGACGTGGAGATCGTCGACCATATACCGAAGGGAGTCGAGGATGATCCGCTGCACGGGTGGGTTGTTGGCCCGGACCTGGTTGCCCACCCCGGTGCTGCCAGACCAGAAGCCCTGCCCCGCGTCGGCTACCACGTAGTAGCTGGAAGAGTCCAAGCCCCGGTAGGAGAGCAGGCTGGCGACCTCGTTGGAGTCCAGCGCGATGGCGTCTCCGGGGTTGCAGATGAAGTCCCCATCCGGGTCGTCGAAGAACAGCTTGGTGCGCCACAGGCCGCCTTCGCCGGTGTGGTTGTAGACCACATCGATGAACACCTCGATGCCCTCGGCGTGGAGCTGATCGACCATCCACTTGAACTCGTCCACCGTACCGCCGGGCTCGCGGCCCTGCTGGATGGTAGCGCTGTACTCGACCTCGAGGGCGAACCAGGACAAGCTATTGTAGCCCCAGTAGCCCCCATCCAAAGGCTTCTCGTGGACGGGTAGGAACTCGACTGCGTTGATGCCGAGGTCCGAGAGGTAGGCGGCCATCTCGCCGACACCCCGGTAGGTCCCCGGGTTCTCGACGCCGAACTGGTTGGAGGCCCCGTTTGCCGTGAGGCCCTTGAGGTGCACCTTGTAGATGACCAGATCTTCCCAGTTGTGGCCGGGGTTGTCTTCGGACTTGCGGGCCTCTCGAAAGGCCTGATCATTCCACTCGTACTTGGAGTCCACGACCACGCCCTTGGCCGCAGCACCATAGGTGAGGTCCCTCCGATCGGGACCGCTGGCGGCCGAGCCCCGAGACCAGTCGTGATCGCGATGAACCGCCTTTGCGTACGGGTCGATCATCAGCTTGTTGGGGTTGAACCGATTGCCCTGGATGTCGACGTCGGAGCGAAAGCCCTCGAGAGAGCCGGGGAAGAACTCGTCGACGTACTCCCAGTTCGGTCCCCAGGCTACGAGCCCATAGTGCTGCCCCTCTCCCACTCCCTCGACGTAGAGGTTCCACACATCTCCGAAACGCACCATCTCGAACTGCTGAGTGGGCTGATCGGCCTCGGGGTCGTCGAAGAGCAGCAGGTCCATCTTGGTGGCGTTCTTCGAGTAGACCGAGAAGTTCACCCCCTTGTCGACGAGGGTGGGGCCCATGGTGTCGAAGGCGCCGATCGAGTCCCAATCCAGCGAAGGCGCCTTGTCCTCTGTGTAGTACAGCCGAACATAGTTCGGGTTTGCACACGCAGACATCGCCAACACAAATAACAGGTGCCGCATCGGGACCTCCAACCGGGACGGTATATCCCGATTCGACTGAGTGTCGGCCTGGGTACGGCAGAGAAGCCTGTTCGGATCGAAGGCCCTACCGGGCGGCGACTCCGGGGCTACCCTCGCCAGACAGCGCTGCGGCGCGCCCGATGAGCTCCAGAAGCTCGCGGAAGTCATCGCTGTCATCGCTGGCCGCGGTGGCGTAGCGATGGAGCTGGCTGTAGCTGATCTCCTGGGCAAAGGGGCTGCCGCGGAGCTTCTCGGCGAAGGTCGCGACCGCCCATGCAGCACGGGCATCCCGGCCCGCCTCATCGAAGTCGGAGCGCTCGGACATCGGCACCGACCAGGTGTACTCCTTGGCCGCAGAGTCCGGCCCCGGAGCCTTGGCCCGCAGCCGAACCCGAGCGATGGAGTCGCTGTCCGCGGCCCCCTCCTTGAGCACCACATCGTAGACCGCCGTGACCTGATGACCCGAGCCGATCTCCCCTGCATCCACGCGATCGTTGCGGAAGTCGCGATCGGCGATATCGCGGTTCTCGTAGCCGATCAGGCGGTAAGCGTGGACCGCTTCGGGGTCGAACTCCACCTGGATCTTCACATCCTTTGCGATGGTCTGGATCGTGCCGGCCAGATCCTTTCCGAAGACCTTGTGCGCCTCTGCGATGCCGTCCAGGTAGAAGTAGTTCCCGTCTCCTTTGTTCGCGAGCTGCTCCATCATCGAGTCCTTGTAGTTGCCCATGCCCAGGCCCACCGTGGTCAGGGTGATGCCCTCCTCGGCGTAGCGCTCGATGGTCGCGAGGATCTCGTCGTGGGAGGTCCGGCCGATATTCGCGTCCCCATCCGAGAGCACGATGACCCGGTTCTCCGACCCGTGCAGGTAGCTCTCACTGGCCAGCTGGTAGGCCAGCTCCATCCCCGAGTTCATCGACGTACCTCCGCCGGAGTCGAGGCTGTCGATCGCCTCGTGAATCTGGGCCTTTCGGGTGGTGTAGGTCGGCTGGAGCACGATGCGCTCGGCCCCGGCATAGGTCGCCAGCGCGACCGTGTCCTCGGCGCCGAGGTTGTCGACCAGGTGATGCAGCGCCTCCTTGGCCAGCCCCAGCTTGTCCGGTCGGCCCATCGAACCCGAGACATCGACGAGGAAGGTGAGGTGCACGGGCTTGCGCTCCCCCTTCAGGGCCCGCCCCTGGACCCCGACGCGGAGGATGTGCCGATTTCCCGCCTCGGGGTTCTCCATCACCTCCATATCGACCGCAAAGGGGCGGCCATCCCGTGGGGCCTTGTAGCCATAGTCGAAAGCATTCACGAACTCCTCGACCCGGACGGATGCAGCGGGGGGAAGCCCGCCCTCACGGAGCTTTCGGCGTGAGATCGCGTAGGAGGCGGTGTCGACATCGACCGAGAAGGTGGACTGGGCATCCTTCTCCACCAGGGTCATCTCGTTGAGCCCGTAGTCGGTGTAGCCCTCGGTACCGATGGGCCGGTAGACGGGCTCTGGGGGAGGGGGCGGCGCGTAGCTGCCGGAGGCGGCCGGAGCAGGGCGGGGCCTGGAGCGAGTGCTCGGCTTCCTCCGCATCTTCGGCAGCGAGACCCGAGTGGAGCGTCCAGGGGAGGCAGCGACCGGCGCGGCTTCCTGCGCCAGCTCCTTCTTCTGATCCTGGGCCTGGAAGAAGGTCATGCACTGGGCGACGATCGCCGGATCTCCTCCCTGTTCAGCGACCTTGGCCTCGACTTGAGCCTGGGAGAGGCCCTGGTTCAGGAGAGCCTCGACCTGGACGCAGTTGAGGGACCATGAGGGGGTGGACGAGGTCGTGGACAGCACGACGAGGGCGATGAATCCGATGAGACGCTTGGACATGATGAGTACCTCCGCGGCAGCCCAACGCTCCGTCACGCCCAGGCTTTCACCAGGGGCCCGGTTTTTCTGGAGTTCCCGATCCCCGACCTACTCCTCTCGCCACTCTGCGATGCTCGGCAAGCCCTTCACCACAGCGCTGATCAGCCCTTCCAGGTCGTCGGCATCCGCGCGCCAGGCCGACAGCGGTCCGCTTCCGACCGGCGCCCACAGCGAGGCCTCGGCGTGCAGGCCCGTGTCGCGCTGGCTGACCTCGACCCATACCAATCCATTGCCGGCTGGGAGCTTGGTGTTGCGGACCCGGCGCTCGAAGTCCACGCGCTCTACGCGGACGCCGTCGGGCTCGAGCTTGTCGCGCAGCGCGGCCTCCATCTCCGCCGCATCCTCCAGCCCTCCGATGGCGATCTGAACCGCCTGAAAGCGCGTGCCCGCGAGCATGGCCAACACCCGTGGCGTGTGGGGAGAGGTCGGGAATCGCGCACGGAAGGCCCGGAGTGGCCCCTCTTCTCCGCTGGCGATGGCCGCTTCGTAGACCCGCTCCGAGAGCAAGGCCCGCGCCTCTTCGCGGTGAGCCCCGTCGCGATGTTGTGTGAGGTAGCGCGCATAGGCTTTGTCGGTGTCCTGAGCGCTGAACTTCTCCCAAGAGAGCTCATCGAGGCTGTCCTCGGCTTCGGTCGAGTAGAAGCCATGGGGATATTCGTTCAGGAAGACCGCCCAGGCCTGCCGGGTCCCCTCGGCCTCAGCGGCGTCGTAGCGGAGCTTCTCCAGCGCCGCCCGAGCGTTGCGCTTCTGAGGACCCGGATCGTCGCGCAGGTAGGCCTTGAGGCCCGCCTCCCCACCCTCCTTGGCTGCATCGAAGCGCGCAAGGTCGAGGCGCTTTCGGGCCTCGGCCACCCACTCGGAGTCGGGGTTCTTGGCGATCCACGACTCCCATCCCCTCACCGTGTCCCGCTTGGCCGGCTTCCAGTTCTTGGGACCCCGCTCGGGCTCGGGCTCGGGCTCGCCGATGCCGAGGATCTCGGGACGGAACCGGGGCCCCGACTGCCACCAGGAGGTCGCAAGCTCCTTGTTCTCGAACACCTGGATGAGATGGGGGGTCTCGCGCCGGGCCTCGGGGCGCTCGAGCTTGCTGCCGTCCATATACACCGCCCCCCGACGGGGATGGACGACCACGCGATCGGGGCCCTCGATAGGCGGGGAATCCGGGGCATCGGGTAGGAAGCGCCGCAGCGGATGCTCGAGCCCGATATGCTCGGGGAGCGGGACTTCCGGAGCCGCGTCCTGGGCCAGCCGAACCCATCGCCACACCTTGTCCAGATCCTGGTCGAAGACCCCAAACTCCGCGTGGAGGTAGGCGAGGTGAGCGAGCTGCTCTGGAGCGATGGGCTCGCCCAGACAGCGCGCCGCACCTCGGGCCAGCTCCAGCTCGGCCCGCGCCCTGGATAGATCGACCGACTCCAGCGCCTCCGTCGCGAGCTCGAGCTGCTGCTCCACCGCCTCGGCTGTCCGGATCTCACAGAGCTCTTCCTGGCCGTATACGACGGTCGACAACACAAACCACATGCTCCTCTGATACCGCATCGGCGCTGTGGTGGCCCGGCCCTCTCCACTCGCATACACCGCGGAGCCGCACCTCGTGCACGGAGGACCCGTGACCAACGACCCCATGGGCCACACCCCCGGCAAGGTGTTGCTCAACGGCAACGCCGAGACCCTCGACCGATTCGTCCAGCTCGCAGACCGCTGCCTCGGCGAATCCACCCACCGCGACCCCGTCACCCGCGACCGCGACCAGGTGCTGGTCTGCACAGCGGCCTGGGGCAAGACCGAGCTCAACGACGCCCAGATCCACCGGGGTTTCGCAGCGACCGGTCGCGGGCACGACGGCGAGAATATCCTCAACCTCGAGCTGTACAGCTCCGTGCAGCGCTACCTGGACTCCCGGGATGTCGTCAAGTCCCTCTACGAAGAGCACGAGCACCTGTGGTGGGAGCTGTTCCACAGCTACAGCGCCGAGAACGCCGCGACGGTTCAGCACCTCCGCGATGTCTGGGAGCGGGCGGTCGAGAAGGCCCCCGACCCCGATATGTATCAGTTCCTGAAGATGGGCGACCGGCTCCCTCCGGGGCCGCGCACCCGCCCCATGCAGCAGTTCCTCCGTGCCGCTTATAGTGGCGAACTCCAGCGCCAGGTCGCCGCCCTCATCGACGCCGACACCCGTCACGAGGAGCGCCTCCACAAGCTGTGGTCCCACTTCCACTTCGCCGCTGGCCTGGAGTTCGACCCCTACTGGAACGAGCTCCGGCGCCAGCTCATCAAGCGCATCCTCCAGTCCAATGTGATCGTGCTTCCGGGCGGCTCCCCTTCGACACTGCTGGTGGGCTTCCGATTCTTCCGGCTCGAGGGGGTGCTCACCGAGGCGCTCCGACGCGGCACCAGCTTCTTCGGCACCTCTGCGGGGGCGATGGTCCTGGGCCGCAGGGTCGTCATCTTCCACGACCACCGCGAGCCTCGAGAGGAGTTCCAGCTCCTCGAGAACGGCGTTGGACTGCTCGAGGGGCTCCAGATCTTTCCCCACTGCACCGACCGCGTCCAGACCGAAGACCCCGCCAACCTCGCCTACCTCGCAGCCCGCTTCGACGACCGCAGCTGCATCGGGCTCAACGCGGGCTCAGTGCTCGAACTCGTCCCCGAGAACGGGCGCTGGCGGGCCACCAGCGTGGGGGACGAGGATGTGGTGATCTTCGACCACACCGGCGAAAAGCTCCGCTATCCTCCGGGCGAACCCATCGAGAGCCTCATGGGTGCCAGCCTCGTGGAGTAGCTCCCCATGGAGCCGTTCAAGAACCGCATCGGACCCGACGCAGTCGAGAGAATCGCGACCCTGATCCCCGGGGATTGGGACCGCGAGGGGTTCCGAGGGCGCTCTCTGTCCGGGCTGGAGGACTTGGAGCTCAAGGACCGGGTAGGGCAGCTCGCCGACGCGCTCCACGCCGCCCTACCCGACGACTACCCCACCGCACTCTCCCAGATCCTCGCGGGGGTCGGCCCGGCCCCAGGCCACACCGACGCGCTCACCGCCTCCTTCGAGCTGTGGCCACTCACCGCCTTCGTCGAGCGCCACGGCCTCGACCACTTCGACCTCTCCCTCGACGCCATGCCCCTGCTCACCGGCCACTGGTCCTGCGAGTTCGCCATCCGGCCCTACTTTCGCGACGACCCCGAGCGCGTCCTCGACCGCCTCCGGAGCTGGTCGACCCATCCGAGCGCCCATGTCCGCCGCCTGGTCAGCGAGGGCAGCCGCCCCCGGCTCCCGTGGGGCATCCAGCTCGCCCACCGAATCGCCCATCCCCACCGTATGTTCTCCATCCTGGAGAGCCTACGTGACGACCCCAGCGAGTACGTCCGCCGATCCGTCGCCAACCACCTCAACGATATCTCCAAGGACCACCCCGACCGCTTGATCGAGCTCGGCCAGGCGTGGAGTCGAGATGCCCCTGCCCCTCGCACCCGGCTCATCAAGCATGCGCTGCGCACCCTCATCAAGGCCGGTGACCCCCGAGCCTTCGCGCTGATCGGGCTCCAGCGCTTCGAGGGGAAGGTGTCGATCTCACTGTCGAGCGATGGGGTCGAGGTCGGGGACTCCATCGGCCTGGATGCTGAGATTCGCTCGACCGGTACGACTCCACAGCGGATTCGGCTGGACTATGCCCTCCACCATCGACTCAAGAACGGGACCCTCTCCCCCAAGGTCTTCCACTGGACCACCCGGACCATCGGGCCGAGCGAGACAATCCGCCTGAGAAAGCTCCACTCCATGCGCCCCGTGACCACCCGCAGGCTCTACCCCGGCCGGCAGGCGATCGACCTGCGGATAAACGGCCTTCCGACCGAAGCCCTGGAGTTCGACCTCCACTGACCGATGAGTGTGCTACATTTTTGCTCACGCGGGTCTTCCTCCCCAGCGTGTATTTCTTGGAGAACACTATGAGCGGTAAGCGCAGAGCAGCCCAGGCTGTCGATACAACCATGAACGTCACCGGCAACTCGGCCGGGGTTGCCGGTACCGGGCTGGACATCGCGAGCGAGCTCGGCTCCGCCGGCAATGCAGCCAAGATCGCCAGCAAGGGTGCGGCCGGCCTGGGGGCCTTCACCGGCGCCTACGGAATGGGCAAAGCGGGCGGCGATATGTACAAGAACGGAGTCGGGCTGCAGAACAGCACCGACATGGCCTTCAACGGGCTGGGCACCTTTGCGGGGGTGTCGGGACTGTTGGGCAGTACCGGTCCCGCGGCCCCCGTCGCAGGCGCCGCCGCCATGGGCTACGGCGTCGGCGGCCTGATCAACGAAGCCGGCAATAGCGAGTATGCAAAGCAGGCTCCGGGCAGCGTCGGCGGCACCAACGAGACCTACGCGGACTGGTGGCTCGACCAAGGTGTGGCCCAAGGGGGTGTCACTGGCGCCGCCATCGCCACAGTCGGCGGTACCTTCGGCACCATCGCCGACGCTGGAGTGGCCGCCTGGAACTACCTCTTCGACTGATGCCAGGGCTATAGCGCGCGGATCTGGCTCCGGCAGACCCGCAGCGCCTGTGCAGGGCGAACGGGTAGCACTCCGGCCTCGGAGAGCCGCCTCGTGGCGGCCAACGCGGCTGGGACCAGACGCCCGCTGTCTGGATAGGCGAAGTCACCAACGAACTCGGGGAGTAGCGCCTCGAAGGCTTCCTTGCTGGCCGTTCCTTGACCGCCACTCTCGATCACGTCGACCGACTCGACGACCTGCCTGGACCACACCATGGCCAGCTCGTCCAGGCCGAGTTCAAGCGCAGCATCGTGGCCAATCAGACCATGTAGGACACGCTGAACCGGGTCGAGGCTGCCCCCCGCGCGGCGGACCCGCTCGTGATGAATCAGCCCATGAAGCTGGGTTCGGAGCCCTTCGACGCACGGGGCCGGGACCGAATCCGCCCACGCGTCGAGGGCCGCGAAGACCGCGGCGGCCAAGCCGATCGCGACCCCAGGCCCTCCTCCACCCGCGCGGCGAAGCGTGCCCACCAGCTCCTCACGCCAGCCCGCCGCTGGACCGGAGCCCAGCGCCGGACTCCGAGGCAGGTCCAGACCATCGAGAAACAGGTGCCCGACCTTGCGGAAGTGCGACACAACCGGAGCCTCGCCCCCATCCCCAAGCTGCTCACAGCCCAGAGCCGACAGCAGATACACGGCGCGATTGGAGGGTGGGGGGGGGCTCGTCCCCAGCGCCCACAGGGCCCGGATCGAGACAGAACCCCGCCGTTCGGACCGCCCAGCCTCGGCCGGTATGCCCGCTGCAGCCCGCTGCAGCCGAGCCGAGATATAGCCCGGCTCGGAGGCGGCGGCGGCCAGCTCGAGCGCTCGCTCGAGGCCCCTCGTCGAGCGCCAGCCGGGTCGATGCCGCATCCGCTGACCGGAATCCCGTAGAGCAACGAGGGCATGGGTCGCCGCGTAGACACCCAATGCAGCGGTATCCAGGCTGGATTCCGATACCCCAGCCCCCCGCATCGTCGCGGCCAGGTGCTCGCCAGAGAGCGACCCGATGAGGGGCGCCCAGGTCGCCAGACCATGCCCCGCCAAGCTGTGCTGCAGCCCCCCGAGCCCCACCCAGCGCCCCGCGCTGTCGAAGGCCAGCTCGCCGGGCCTGAGCCCGAAGTGAACCAGGGAGCTCATCGGAGCGTCGGGGAGGGAGTCGATGCCCTCGTGTACCCGGCGGTGCAGCTGCTGAACGACCAAGAGCTCGGCCATGCCGAGCCCTCGCAGCCCGGCCAGCTGGGCTTCGGTATAGGCCAGCCACTCGGCCCGCCATCCATCGCGCCGCGGCACGAATGTGCCGGACTCGGCCCGAGTCCCGTGAGTGGGGAGGAAGACCTCGGTCAGAGCGTTGACCACCTCGCCGAGGGTGCGGAGCACCACGCCTACGGAGGGAGCCCCTGTCGCCGGCGGAATCGAAGCGATCGATGCCGGAAGATCAAGCGTTCCAGCCGGGAGGATCTGGAGCCCCTGGGCGCAGGGGACGCGCTCCATCATCAAGACCGTGACCGCGGCCGCTTCGTGCTCGAGCGGCTCGAAGCCCGTGTTCCACAGCTCTCGAGAGAGCACCAGATCCGCCTGGGCCCCCTCGAAAGAAAGGAGGTGCCGCTCAACCGCACCCCCCGAGTCCAGACGGCGGATCCCAACCAGAGGGGGCAGCCCCAACCTCCCGAGGATCGGAGACAGCTGATCGAAGGAAGGATGCTGGGACATCAGGCGCTCTCTTTGGGGTCGAAGACCGCCTGGCCGAGCTCGATGGCCTCACGCCGAGCGGTACTCTGGGCGGAATAGAGACTAACGCGTACGGCTTGGGCAAGATGCAGCAGATCGGGCCTGAGTCGACGGGTCAGCTCGACACAGCCATCGGGGTGCCGCGTGAATACTCCCCGCCAATCCATGCCCAGGATACCGAGAGCGCGCAAAGCCCGCTTCTCGAGCCAGCAGGTCGTCTCTGGAGACGCCGGCCGGGCCAGCACCGCACTCCACTCAGCCGCGGCCTCGCCCATCAGCGCCATCGCCAGCTCCGGTCCCGGCCGAAACTGTGGAGCGTCCTTCCACACCGGCTCTCCTGCGAGCCGAACCGATCCCGCCGCGAGGCATAGGGTGACCCACGAGGAGGCCTCCCCGCGCTGGAGATCCCGCCACAGGACCGGGCGCGCATCCCAGGAAACCGTGTGATCGACCTCACGGAGGGCCCCCGTGAGCGTCTCGGCAGAGATCGGGCTCTCACAGACGACGATCAGATCGAGGTCGAGGGCGTGGGGGTCTTTGACGAGAGCCGAGCCGCGCAGATGCACCGAGCGCACGCCGGCGAGCTCCAGCAGGCGGTCGGCCCCCCGCTGTGCATCCGGAGCCACGGGGCGCTCAGGCGGTACGAATCGCCCATCGAGAGTGGGCCACTGGCCGTGGACCGGAGGCTCGGGTGGGAAGACCAGCTGGGTGCCCTCGGGCAGCTGCGGGTTCCAGGACCCAATCCGATCTGCGAGGTGCCGAAGCCGAGCTGCCAGCCTTTCCCGGTCGAGCTCCCAGCGCATTCCGTCCGGGGTCCGGCGACCCGCTATCGGCTCTCGAAACCGGGAGTCCAGGGCCGCGGCACCCTCGAGCAGGCTCTCCAAGGCGTCGTGAACCCGAGGACTGTGGACACCGAGAGTGAGGTGAAGCGAGACCAGACCCGTGACCCGCGCGCGGTGTCGAACGCCCGGGGGCAGATAGAGCATCTGTCCCGCATAGACCGACACCTCCTGGGTCTGGGTCGCGTCGGGTACGCTGTGGACGAAGCGGCGGGTGGGATAGCGAACCGAGGCCGGTCCGAGGGTCCATGTCTTCCTCCCCAGGATCTGCAGCGCGAACACATGGTGGGCGTCGTGGTGCTCGACGAAGCCGTCTGCTCCGGGCCAGTTGAGGTAAAGCCCCGTAGTGACCGGGCACTGGAAATAGCGCGCAAAGGACTCGCGGAGTGCGGCGATCTGCGGCTGGAGGGTGTGGGGGTCCTGGAGCACGAGCAGCTCGGCCGGATCGGGGACCTGGATATTGCCGGCGTGGCGCTGCCCTGAGGCGTCCCGTCTCATCACCTGCTCCGGGGGGAGGGAGCGGGCGAGCTGCTCGACCATCGCGAGGGGCTCGGTAGCCAGGACGAGCTCCGGCCCCTCGAGCAGCCAGGGCTGGCGCCACCAGGCCTGGGCGAAGAAGCTCTCGTCGAGCCATTGCTGCGACGGACCGGGGGCGGTCGGGCAGGAGCTGGAGAGCAGGCGGGCACGCCAGTCAATCAACCTCGGCACGGACCCACTCCCCATCGACCCGACGGAACTCCTGGGTGGGCCAATACTGCAGATCGAGCTTGAGCGTGCTCACCCACTCCTCGCCGCGCAGACCCTGCATCCGCAGCCGCACCGCCGAGCGATCTGCGCGCCCTGACACCGCGGCCACAAAGCCATCCAGGTCGGTGATACGCTGCCCATCCACCTCGACGATGCGCCGCCCATAGCCGGTGTTGTAGCGCTGAGCGGGGCTGCCACCGTAGTACCAGGACAGGTACACCCCGACCGCGGGGGTCTGGCTATTCAGAGCTACCGCTGGGGGCTCCGCCTGAACCAGCGCCCCGGCCCAGAGCACGACCCGCTCGGTCCCCAGGACCGGCAGCTGCATGGCATCGACCTCGACCTCGCTCTCCTTGCCCCGCCGGACGATCGTTAGCGACAGCCCCTGGGGCTGGGCCAGGGTCGCAGCCCGGAGCTCGGCGAAGGTGCTGAGGGTCTGCCCACCAGCCCCGATGATGAAGTCGCCCACTTCGAGCCTGTTGCGCGCCGGGGCGTCCCCCGAGATCGAGCCCACTTCGAGCACCAGAGGCCGCGACGGGGCGTGCTCGCGAATCGCCTCGGCTCCGCTCTCGGAGAGGCCGGACTCCCGGGCATCGACCAGGGGTCGGAGCCGCAGATCGACGCCCAGATCCGCCACGCTATGCACCCCCCGCTCCCACCGGTCGATGGCATCGAGCCCGAAGCGCACCGGCACCGCATAGAGCGCGGTCTTGTAGCGATTCCCCTCGTCCCGCTCGAAGCGCTGGAGCAGCCCCACCACCCGGCCCTTCTTGTCGCAGAGCACCCCGCCCAGCGAGGGGCGGTCCAGCTTGCCGATCCTCAAGAAGTCCACGTCGCGGACCTGGAATCGCGGATAGGCCGAGCGGGGGAACCGAGCCGGGGTGAGCCGCTCGACCTCGACCGACTGGCGATAGACCTGACCCTCGCGGTCGAGGGCGAGCAACACCAGCGAATCGCCCGGCGTCAGCGGAGTATCCACCAGTTGTGGGGCGACGTAGCCCGGCAGGATGAGCGAGTCGGGGTCGATCTGCACCAGCGCGGTATTGGCGACGGGGTCGATGTACAGGATGGATGCGGGCACACTCGGTGCATCGCCCATCTGGACGCGGACCTCGCCGACTGTGTTGGGTACGGCGTTGCGGTCGGTGAGCACCAGCCCGCGCGCGGGATCGACCAGCAGCCCGGGTGACTCTCGCTGGTTTCCGTGGGCGCTGTCGATGTTGAGCTGCGGCCGAAAGCTGACGCTCAGCAGCGCGGTCGCAGCGGGGCGGAACTTCGCCTTGGGCTCCTCGGCCAGGGTCACCCGATACCGAGCATGCTCCGCCTTGGGCTCTGGGACCTCCACCGCGGTGCAGGGCCAGCTTCCCCGGGCATCGCGGTCGCAGCGCTGGACCGGCCAAAAGGAGCGATTCATCAGCACGCTGGAGACCCGTTGCCGGGTGGGGTTGCCCTGGTCCGTCCACCGGATCTGCGCCCTCTCGCCATCGGGCAGTGCACCGAGCGCCTCGATGGCGTCGTCGAGATCGGTGATCTCCCGCTCGCCGATGTGTTGAATGACCGCCGACTTGGGGATCCCCGCGCTCGCGAATAGCCGCCCCGAGCGCGCGACGGACACGCCCTGCACCGGACGCGGGACCCGAACCGCGGCATGGTAGCCGAGATCGTGGAGCACTCCCTCCCCGATCTCCAGGTAGGCCGAGGGGGTGAGCGCGTGCAGATCCTGAACCTCTACTTCGACCGCGAGCTTGTCGCCTCCCCGCAGCACCTCGATGGGTACCGAGCCCCCTACCGCCCCATCCAGCACGGCCTCCCAGCGAGTGAACTCGTGCACGGGCGCCCCGCCCACAGCGAGCAGGATGTCCCCCTCGGCGAGCTTGCCCACCGCGGGGCCTCCGGGGTTGACCCGGGCGACCGTGAGCATGCCCGTTCCGCCCCAACGCTCCCGGGTCTGCCTCTGGACCTCTTCGGTCAGACCGAGCCTCTCGAGCTCGTCATAGGTCTGATAGACCAGCACCGTCTGGACCGTACCCCGAGGGGGAACCCGCCCATCGACCAGGGCCTCGACCGCCACCTGGATCCGGGGCAGCGGCAGGAAGAGCGAGGTGGCCGCGTCGGTTCGAGCGCCCGCGTTGAGCGCGACCACCCTCCCCTGTACATCGAAGACCGGGGAGCCTGAGGAGCCCCCCGATGTGCTGGACGCCGCCTGAAGGTAGAAGGTGTTGAAGTCCCAGCTCGGAGCGTCGCGATCGAGGCGGGAGAGCGTGCCGGCCAGGATGCTGATCTGCTCGGCCGCATCGTTGCCTATCACCCGAATCTCGGCGCCGATGCGCGCCTGCTCCGGGGCGAGCTCCAGGGATCGGGGCTGGATGAACTCCAGGTCTGCAGGGTCGTACTGAAACAACCCGAAGTCGTGGACGGGGTCGCGGTACAGGGGAATGAGGTCGACCTCTTCCTTGTCGTTGAAGATGGCCTGGGCCACCGTCGGTCCCGTGGTGACGACGTGCCGGTTGGTGAGGATCAGACCCCGCTCTGCGTCGATGACGAAGCCCGAGGCCTGGGAGGAGGACTGGCTATTGCCATCGAAGGGCCGGGTCCGGTCCATGTGGATGATGACCACGGAATCCAGCACATCGGCGATGGTGTCTTTCCAGGTGGCGGACTCGGACGCGAGCGCGGCGCCCCAAAGCAGGATCAGCATGGTCCCCCAATAGCGCGCGCCCCGGGCGCTGGGGACCGGGCGAGCGAATCAGGATGGGGATTCGGGCGTCTTGCCCTTGAGACGGGAGAGTTCTTCGGGGATATCGGCAGCGGTACCATAGGAGGCGCGGCGCTCCTCGAGCACCGACTCGAGCCACTGGACCGCCCGCGGATTGAGCTTGGGGAGCATGAGATGATGGGTCATTCCCCGCTTTGGACGGATGGCGAGCCCGACCGGCACCACATCGATGCCGTTGACCTCCGAGAGCCGTAGCCGCACGGAGCCCTCCGACGACGGGATCTGCAAGATCTCCCCATCCAGCACCACCGTACCGCGGTGAGCCGAGTTGGCCCACACCAGCAAGACCACAGCGACCAATGCGCTCATGACACCGCCCGCTCCCAGCACTGCGAGGGTGATCAGCTCCATCCCCCCCTCGGTCATGCCTATGAACAGAGTGATCGCGAGGAAGAAGTCTCCGAATAGCAGCCACGGGAGGAGCTTGCGCAGACCCGCCGCCAGACCGGGCTTGGGGCCCAGGACCACGTCCAGCTCGAAGCCGCGCTCGGTCTGCTTCAGCTTCAGTTCCCCAGGGGGGCTACGCATCTGCCTCTCCTCGAAGCCGGGCAAGAGCCGCGGGCACATCGTCGAAGTCCCCATGAGCCACGACCGAATCGCGGATGCGCTCGGCCAGCCAAGCCCGGGCACCGAGGCTCTGGATGAGCTGCAGATGGATGGGCTCGGCCTCGGCGAGCTGGAGGCTGAGCCCCGACGCGGTAAGGTCGACACGTCGGATATGGTGCAGCGGGATGGCCTGGTCCGGACCGAGCAAGACGAGGTTGCCGCCTTCGACCCGGATCCCATGTAGGTGGCCCCCCTTGCGTGGAAATAGCACCAGCCCGAGCACCAGCATGCCGACCGCTACCCCCGCCGCCCCAGCGAGCGCAGCGAGGAGCGCCAGCCCCGCCACCGCAAGCGGGACGAGGTAGGACCACCCGCCGCTGGCCCCGGTGATGCGACATCGAAAACCGCCGGGCGTCTCTTCCCAGGCGAGCTCGGTGCGAGCGACCTCGACCGCCTGCTCGCCCGCCCGACTGGCCCCCACGCTCACTGGGGCACCAGCACACGGGACTGCCGCGCCCCCAGCGGGATGGTGAGGTTGTCTCCGGCGCTGGTGAAGCTGTCTCCGGTGAGCACGTCGAGCCAGGTACCCTCCGGCAGCCCAGCGAAGGCGAGGCCATTGGACAGGGTGCGGTCCTGACCCTCGCGGTTGAGGATGACCAGCACGTGGTCGTCTCCGGCAGACCGGGCGTAGGCGAGCACGCTGAACTCGCGCCACCACTCCGTAGCCGTGGGGGCGGCAAAGGCCGGGTGTTCGCGCCGGGCCTGGGCGAGAGAGCGGATATGCCGCGCCAACCGCGCCTGGTCGGCGCCGACCTCCGCAGCGATCTCGTCGACGCTGGAGACCGAGTCCAGATCGGCCAGCCACCACAAGGGCTGGCGGTTGTCCGGGTCTCCGAAGCCGGGCATGCCCAGCTCGTCACCGTAGTAGACCAGGGGCACCCCGGGCTGGGTGAACACGACCGAAAATCCCAACATCATACGCTCGTAGGGCTCCGCCCAGTCCGGCACGCCAGCGATGCGGAGCGAGCCATTGTCGCAGCTATTGCTACCCTGACCGGCGGCCTCGGTGATGAACCGGGCGACATCGTGGTTGCCGAGAAAGACGCTCATCAGCGCCCCGCCGTAGCGGCTGTCGCTGTCGTTGATGGTGTTCCACAGGCCGACCAGGTCGTCATTGCCCACAAATGCCCCACGCAGCGCCCAGTACATGGGGAAATCGAACTGTCCATCGAGCTGGCGGTCGTCCACATAGGCCGCGATCTGGTCGGCGCCATCGAAGGTCTCGCCGATGGTCCAGAAGCGCTCGTCGCCCCCCGCCGCCCGGTGCTCCAGCCGCGACTCGACCGCGCTGTTGAGGTTGTACACGACGCTGTGGGGCATATGCTTCACCGCGTCGACCCGGAACCCGTCGAGCTTGAGCCGGGTCGCCCAGCCGATCCCGTCATCGACCATGCGGAACAGGGGCTCGGGGTTGGTGTAGTCGATGTCGGGCAGGTAGGGCGCGAACCAGCAGGTCTCGGGGATGCGGTCGAAGTTGATCTGCCCGTCCACATAGTCCAGGCAGTTGGCCGGCTCGTTGAACCAGTCCGGGTGCTCGGTGACCCAGGGGTGGGTCTCGTGGTCGTGGTTGCCTACCCAGTCCATGATCACGCGGATGCCCAGCGCGTGGGCCGCGTCGACCAGCTCCGACAGCTCGGCCTCGGTGCCGAAGTGCTCCTCGATGGCGTCGGGATCGTCCGGCCAGTAGGCGTGGTAGCCCGAGTAGGTCTCGCCGCAGTCCCCGGACCAAGCACCCTCGGCATTGTCCTGCACATTGCTGATCCACAACACGCCCACGCCGAGATCATCGAGGTAGGGCAGCATCTGACGCAGCCCGACGAAGTCTCCGCCCTGGTACCGACCGAGCTCTGCGGTCGCCCCCTCCGAGGTGTTGTTGGCGGCGCTGCCATCCTTGACCCGATCGACGAAGGCGAAGTACAGGGTGGCCTGCTCCCACACGAAGTCGTCCGTCCAGAACGGAATCAGCAACGACTCCGCCCCAGGCGCTCCGATCGCGATCTCGTGGCGGCCCGGAGCCAACCCACCGACCGTGAACGCCGCCCCATCGACCGGGAAGTCGACGCCGTCGACCGTGACCGCGGGAGCCGAGGTCCCCGAGACGACCACATCCACTCGCCCCGCGCCGCGATCGATGTCGAGGGAGCTGAGCGCGAGGGGCGGAACCTCACAGGGGGCCACCCGCACGACGCTGTTGCAGGATTCCGCGCCCGGGCTGCAGTCCTGGCTCCAGTTCACATCGCCCGGAGCCTTGTAGCCTTGCTCGCAGTGCACCCACTCGCTGGCGGGGTCGCAGGTCCACTGGTCGTCTCCCCCAAAGCCCGCGCCCGAGATCACGAACTTGTAGGGGTGATCCCCCACCGGAAGGACGAGCTCGGTCGACCACAGGCCGTCGACCTCGACCATCGGGGAGGCACCTGGGGTCCAGTCGTTGAACGGCCCCGCCACCGACACGGACGCCGCGCTGCCGGACCACTCGAACGGGACCGGGCAACCCTCTCCCGGATCGACCGGCTCTTCGCCACCGATCACGGTGAGCACGGTGGAGGACTCGTTCCCGCAGGGATCGGTCGCCACCAAGGTGACGGTGGTGGTCCCCCGCCAGCCCGGCTGTGGGGTGAGGGAGAGCGTGGCACCGTCGACCTGGGCGAGCACATCATCGGTCTCTTCGAGGGCGACAATGACCGGCTCACCGCGGTCGTCGGACAACACCTCCGACAGGTCGATGCTGACCGTATCCAGCAGGTACACATCGTCGAGGGGGCTCCAGACTGGAGCTTCCCCGCCGCAACATCCAGACAACACAAGCAGAAAAGGACTCATGGGAGCCGCATATCGTGATGAGGCGCGGTCATCCCGTGGAAAGCGCGAATGGAGTTGACCGCCGACAACTGGCCCGTCATGATGGGCATCTCGTGCCCGAATCAAAAAACAACGACGACTGGCGCGCCCAGTTCTGGACCGGGCTGACGACCCCATCGGCCTCAGCCCTGGCCAGCGCCGCGGCCACGGTCTTGGTCCTGGGGGGATTCGCAGCCTTCAAGACGGGTCCGGGCTGGTTCGCCGATGGGGGCACACGCTGGCTGGCCGCCGACCCCGAAGACGACGCCGCCTTCATCATCGCACGGCTCCAGGACCTGGACTCCTTTCCCCCAGGCGGGGTCGTATTGCTCGGAGGCAGCGGGCTGCGCGAGGCCATCACTTCTCCCCAGAGCCTCGCCGAGGAGCTGTCGAAGCGGGCGGGACGGCCGGTGGGCGTCACCGATCTCAGCATGAACGGTGAGACCTTGATCGAGTCCGCCTACCTGGCCGCCGAGGTCGACCAGCCCTCGCTGCTATTGGTCGCCCTGAGCCCCCCGCGCTTTCAGTACACCGCCGAACACCAGTACCAGCGGCTGCATCCCCCGAGGACCGGGCTCTTCAACGAGGTCTTGGTCGACGAGATGAGCCGCTTGGGCTGGGCTCCGCCGCTGCAGACCGGCTTTCCCCTCATCGATATGCCCGGAATCTACGGCGCACGGCTCCCCCAGGTGCCCGCAAACCTGATCCGGGGCGGCACCGAGCAGCGCACCCACCACTACCTTGGGCAGCACCCCCCGCCCCCAGAGTCCATCTCGCTGGACTGGGACCAGCGTATCACCGACTTTCAGGCCGAGAAAGACCGACACAGAGCCACATTGGCCCGCATGGCTGAGTGGTCTGAAGAGCACGGACACTCCGTGGTCCTGTTCGAAGGGCCTCTGCGCAAGGATGTGTTCGGAGACGACGGAGAGCAGGAGTTCTACGGCCTCTACGAGGCGCTGGCTGGCGACCTCCCCGCCGAGCTCGACCTGCCTCGGGTGACCGTCGAGGGCGCCGGGCTACTGCCAACCGACTACGCCGACCCCGTGCACCTCAACAACAAAGAAGCCATGGCTCGGGTCACCTCCCTGCTTGCCGAGCGGCTCCTCCCGCACCTCCCGGAGCCCTAGCTCCGCGGTTGACCCCGAACAGTGCACCCGCGATGATGGGGCGCAACCCACCGTGAGCCATGCACCACTCCCTCGCACGGGGCTTCCTCGACAGCGCCGAACGCACTCCCGAGAACCCCGCGCTCCGGGTCGAGGGACGCGAGCTCACCTACGCACAGCTCCGCGACAATGCCACAGCGTGGGCGGCGCTCCTGGACCAGCACGCCCCAGGCGGCACCGCGCTCACCGCCGTCTTCGCGAGGCGCTCTGAGGTCGCGTGCACCGCCATGCTCGCGGCGCTGCTCCGCGGACATGGCTACGTCCCGCTCAACGCGGACTTCCCGGCCACTCGCACAGCCAAGATGCTCACCCGGGCCGGGTGTCGCGCGGTCATCGTCGATGCCGAGGGGCTCGGTGCGCTGCCCGCCGTGCTCGAGCATATCGATCGCGACCTGGTGGTGTGGGCTCCGGGCTCCGAGGTCGCCGAGCTGCAGCAGCGGTGGCCACGACACACCTGGCTGCGCGCCGACCCACTCGCCAGCGCCCCGCCATGGCAGCCCCCCCAGGTCGACCCCGACGACATCGCCTACCTGCTGTTCACCTCGGGCAGCACCGGAGAACCCAAGGGCGTGATGGTCGCCCATCGCAATATCCGCCACTTCATCGATGTGATGGTCGAGCGCTACCAGCTCGGCCCGACCGACCGCTTCAGCCAGACCTTCGAGCTGGTGTTCGACCTATCGGTCTTCGACCACTTCTGCGCGTGGGAGGTCGGCGCCTGCCTCTGCGTCCCTAGCCGCGCCGATCTGCTCGCACCCGCCCGCTATCTCGCCACCGAGCAGCTCACGGTCTGGTTCTGCGTGCCCTCACTCGGGGTGCTCATGAATCAGCTCCGCATGCTCCGTCCCCGCTTCTACCCTCACCTGCGCTGGGTGTTGTTCTGCGGAGAGGCCCTGCCCGCCGAGGTCGCTGCGGCCTTCGCCCAGGCCAGCCCCAACGCCACGGTCGAGAACCTGTATGGGCCCACCGAGGTCACTCTCGCCTGCACCCTGTACCGCTTCGACCCCGCATCCTCACCCGCGGAATGCGATCGCGGGCTGGTCCCGATCGGCTCGGCCTACCCGGGCCTCACCGCCCGCATCGTCGACGCCGATCTGCGCGAGGTCTCCGCGGGAGAGCCCGGCGAGCTGCTGCTGTGCGGGCCCCAGGTGTGCCCCGGCTACTGGCGGGATCCACAGCGCACGGCCCGGTCTTTCACCATCATCCCCGACCATCCCGGCATCCACTACCGAACCGGCGATCGCGTCGTTCGAACCGAGCCGGATGCGCCTATCCAGTTCCTGGGCCGGGTCGACCACCAGGTCAAGGTCCACGGGCATCGCATCGAGCTCGGTGAGATCGAGGCCGCCGTGCGAGATATCGCTCGAATCGGGGCCGTCGCCATCCCCTGGCCGGTCAGCGCGGCCGGTGCGGATGGCTTGGTGGTCTTCGTCGAGCAGCCCTACCCCGACGGCCTGCTCTCCCAGCTCTCCGGAATCCTGCCGCCGTATATGGTCCCCGATGCCGTGCACCGGATCGACCGCTTCCCCCTCAACGCCAACGGCAAGATCGACCGGCACGCGCTGCGCGCCCACCTCGAAGGTGCATCCTGCTAGCCGACCCCGTATTCCTCGCGGCGATCCTCATCGGCCCCATGGTGTACTGGCTGCTGATCCCCGTGCGCGCCCGTACCCCCTTTCTGGTCCTCCTCTCCGCCGCCTACCTCGGGTGGAAGTCCCCCGCGGCCACCGCGGCCATCTTCCTGTGGACCACGCTATTCGTGTGGGCCGCACCCCGAGCCAAGACCGCAAGCCAGCCGCGGCGGGTCACCGGGGCTCTCATCCTCGCCATCCTCGGCTGGCTCGCGCTCTTCAAGTACGCCCCCGTTCTGGCCGATGCGCTCGGCACCACCGAGCTCGAGTCGCTGCTGCTCCTCCCGATCGGCATCTCCTACTACGCCTTCAAGCTCATCCACTACGCCGTCGAGGTCGGACGGGGACGCATCCCGGAGCACAGCCTGTGGGATGCCCTGGCCTGGACGATGCTCTTCCCCGCCTTCACAGCCGGGCCGATCGAGCGCTTCGACCACTTCCTGCTCCACCGACGCGAGCAGCCCTCCGAGGCGCAGATCGCCTCCGGAATCACCCGAATCTTCCATGGGATGATCAAGAAGCTGCTCCTCGCAGACGGCTTCCTACTGGTGCTCGCTGGTGACAGCGGGAGCTTCCTCGCCACGCTCGATCAGCACACGACCCTGGAGGCCTGGGGCTTCCTCTTCCTGATGTACCTGTGGGCCTATCTCGACTTCAGCGCCTACTCGGACATCGCCATCGGGGCCTCGCGGCTGTTTGGCATCGAGCTGATGGAGAACTTCAACTGGCCGGTGGTCGCCGCGAGCATCTCCGACTTCTGGAAGCGCTGGCATATGTCCCTGGCGGCCTGGTGCCAGAGCTATGTGTATATGCCCTCGGTCGGCCTCACCCGGAATCCCTATGTGGCCACCTATGCCACCTTCCTGGTGATGGGAATGTGGCATGGGGCCGCGTTCAACTGGCTCTGCTGGGGTTTCTTCCACGGGACCGGAGTGGCGGTCCACCTCACCTGGAAGCGCTACAAGCGCCGCCGAAAGTGGCACAAGTGGATGGACAAGGGCGCCTGGCGCTTCGTCGGCATCCCACCGACGCTGGCCTTCGTCACTGCAGCAGCCGCATTCACCACCACCGTCGAGCACGGCGGGTGGGCTGGCCTGCGCCTATTCGCCAAGCTGTTCTTCGTCGGGTGATGATAGAACCCGTGCACGACTGGAGGTCCAAGTGGGATTGAATGCCGGAGCCGTCATCGCATGGCTGCTGGAGAACGCGGGCGTCGACGAGGACGAGGTCACAGCGGACACGTTGCTGTTCTCGACCAGCCTGGTCGATTCCTTCGACATGGTCGACCTCGTAGCCTGGATCGAGGCCGAAGCCGGGGTCCAGTTCGGCCCCCTGGATATCAACCTCGACAACCTCGACAGCGTCGAACGAATCGTGGCCTTCGTCGCTTCCCGCTCGAGCTGAGCGCGCTGTCTGCAAACCCATCACGGCCATCGTGGTATCCAAGCTGGCCCCGTACCTGGAGGGTCCATGAGCGCCAAGGGAATCATCGTGCTCGGCGCGCCGCGCTCGGGCACCACGCTGCTCCGACGCATCCTCGATGCCCACCCGAGCATCGCCTGCCCACCCGAGACTACGCTCTTCGGGGCCTGCGCGCGCTTCCTGCACGAGCAGCCACTCGATCACGGCGTGCAGTTCGGGGTGGTCGAGGGGCTATGCCAGGCGGGGTTCGACGAGGACGAGGTGCTCGGTCGCTTACGGGGGCTGGCCTTCGGCTTCCTCGAAGACCACGCCGCAGCGGCGGACAAGCCCCGCTGGGCCGAAAAGACCGCCGCCGATGTATTCCACCTCGCCGGTATCGAACGCCTGTGCGGGTCTGGGGTGCAGTATATCTGCATGGTCCGCCACGGCCTCGACGCCGCGGTGAGTCTGGCGGAGCTCACCGAGAAATCCGGCGGCTACCTCGCTGAGATCCATCGCTACATCCAACAGGAGCACCGCCCCCTGGTGGCCTATACAAACGCCTGGATCGACGCGACTCGCGGCCTATTGGACCTGGTCGAGCGCCGCCCCGACGACGCGGTGCTGCTGCGCTACGAAGATCTGGTCGCCGACCCCCTCGCGGCCCTCGAGCCCGTGTTCGCCCACCTCGGCGAGCCCTTCGGTCCGGAGCAGCTCGCCACCGCCCTCGGCCACAGCTCGGCGGGCTTCGGCGACTGGAAGACCTGGTCCCGCAATGCCATCGACGCCTCCAGCGTGGGGCGGTACCGCAAAGCGGTGTCCAAGCATCTACGAGCCGAGCTCGCCCCGCGCATCAACCCCGTGCTCGAGCGCGCGGGCTACGCACCGATCAAGGCCCCCAAGATCGCCAAGATCGACGCAAAGAAGCGGATGAACCTGGCGATGCGGATGAACGCCCTGAAGGGCAGTGGACCGGTTGGGGGCTGACCCCAATCGGTCCACCAGCCCCCGCTACACTCCGGGATAGGTCTCGGGCTGGGGCACCCACTCGGTGCGCATGGTCACGAACTCTTCCGCTGCGGTCGGGTGAATCCCGATGGTGGCGTCGAACTGGGCCTTGGTGGCGCCGCAGGTGAGGGCCACCGCGATGCCCTGGATGATCTCGCCCGCATCCGGCCCGACCATATGGACCCCGACCACCCGATCTGTGGCGTCGTCGACGATGAGCTTCATGAAGGTCTTCTCGTCGCGGCCGGAGAGCGTGTGCTTCATGGGCTTGAAGGTGGACTTGTACAGGCGCAGCTTGCCGTACTTGGCCTGGGCGTCGGCCTCGGACAGCCCCACCGTACCGACGTTGGGGTGGGTGAATACCGCGGTGGCGATGTTGTCATAGGAGAGCTGCTGAGCAGGCCCCCCGAACAGCTTGCGCGCCACATACATGCCCTCGGCCAGGGCGACCGGAGTGAGCTGAACGCGGTCGATCACATCGCCCACCGCGTAGATCGAGGGGCAGGTGGTGCGAAACTCTTCGTCGACCAGGATGGCGCCGTTCTCCGCCAGCTCCACCCCGGCCTTGTCGAGCCCCAGCCCCGCGACATAGGGCCGCCGACCCACGGCAAAGAGCGCGGCCTCGGCCGGGCAGTGCTCCCCATCGGTGAGGTGGACCTTGACCCCATCGGCGGTCTTCTCGACCGACTCGAAGGCCGCGTTGAAGTGGATATGCACGCCCTTCTTGCGCATCTCCCGGGCGAGGTGATTGCGGATGTCCTCGTCGAAGCCGCGGAGCAGCTTGTCTCCGCGGTAGACCAGGTCGACATGGACCCCCAGCCCGGTGAAGATGCTGGCGAACTCACAGGCGATATAGCCCCCGCCGGCGATGACCAGGCTCTTGGGGAGTGCGTCGAGGGCGAACAGATCGTCACTGACCAGCACATGCTCGCTACCCTCGAACTTCGGGAGCCAGGGGCGCCCCCCGACGGCGACCAGAATGTGGCGAGCGGAGACAACCCGCTGACCGATTCGTACCGAATGAGGCCCCTCGACCACCGCGCGGGCCGGGAAGATCTCGACATCGACCCGCTCGAGGATCCGCCCGTAGATCCGATTGAGGCGCTCGATCTCGACATCTTTGTTCTTGCGCAGGGTGGCCCAGTCGAATGTGGACTCGCCCACCTTCCAGCCGAATCCCGCCGCGTCTTCGAACTCCTCGTGGAAGTGGCTGGCGTAGGAGAACAGCTTCTTGGGCACACAGCCGACGTTCACGCAGGTGCCGCCGAGGTATTTCTCCTCGGCCAGGCCGACCCGAGCACCGAGGGCCGCCGCGATCCGCGCGCCCCGCACGCCTCCGGAGCCGCCTCCGATCACAAAGAAGTCGTAGTCGTACTCGGGCATGGGATTCCTCCGGACAGGCCCGTAACCGCGCGAGCAGAGCGATGGGGCGGTTCACTCCCGTGGTGGCTCATCGCCAGATCGCTCCTCGGCTCCGTGAACCCATCGAGTGGCCCGGCCGATGCCGACGCGTCGTACCAATCCAGCCTTCTCCAAGCCGGACAGATCGCCCACGGCGGTTCGAACAGAAACGCCGGCTGCTTCAGCATAGTCCGCACTGCGGAAGGGCAGCCCGTTCGCCAGCTTCGCGAGGGTCTCGGAAGCACGATACGAGACGCCGAAGGGTTGTGCACCAGGAAGCGGTAGGACCACCCGAAACCCAGACTCGCCTGGACAATCGAAGACGACCTCCGGGTTCCCGACCGCCCTCATGGACTCGATGACGCGCAAGGTGCCGGTTCCCCACTCTTCAATGTAGCCCGCGAGGTAGAGAGCGCGCGCGATAAAGGGGTTCGGAGGTACCGAAGGATGACGCTCTCGCAAGCTCACCAGTGTAAGCGGTGACGGGAGGTGACCCGGATTCCAGATCTCGAGCATCTGGTCCGTCAGGTACAGCTGAATAGGAGCGGTGCTGCGGTAGTCGCGATGGGCTACCGCGTTGGCGATGACCTCTCGCACGGCCGTCAGCGGGAGCTCGGAGGTCTCCGTGCGAACAAGCCCATCACGACGGGTTCGCATCTTCAGATTTCTTGCAACAAAGGCCGCCGCTTCTTCGATCTGCTGCAGGAGGGTCCCACCAATCGAGCGGGAGTCCTCGACCACGCCACGCTGACTCCTGGCTCGAATCACCGCCTGGGGCAGCTGCCGCTGTGGGTGTTGCCCAAACAGGAGCAAGCCGGCGTTCGTGATGCCCTTTTCATCACCCAGATGTAAGCGACTCAACAGCTCTCCGACGGCCAGCCCGTGCATCGGGAGGGTGGACCGTAGCTTCGCCAGATCGCAAAATCGAGCGGCGGCACTCGGATTCAAGTCGGAGAGAGAGGCGGACCGTTCCACTCTTCGCTCGAAGCCGGAAGACTCGCGGAGCCGGTCGAGCAGCCGGCGTTCGTACTCATCTCGACTCATCGCCACGGTGGCCGGGCCACTTCGGTAATACGCTCGACCGAAAGCCAGATGGGGCCCATCGCCCGCCGGCACACGGATGCGGAGCAAGCGGTGTTCCATGTAGACCGGCTGGTCGATATCCACGAAGACTCTTGGGTCGGTTCCTGTCAGGATCCGCTGGGTCAGCCGCTCGACGGCTCCAGCCCCAAGCTCGGCACCCATCGCAGTGCCATCATCCCGAACGCCGACAAGAACCACGCCTCCGCCGATGGTCGCCATGGCAGCGATGGTCTCCACGATCTTCCGGCTGTCCGCCAGCGACATCTTGAACTCGACCGAGGCCGTCTCTCCCCGCTCCAGGATAAGCCTCAGAGACTCATCATTCTGCATGGATGCCCCTGTCTGGTTTTTCGCTCATCGGGGACTCTATCGCTGAACAAATTTGCGCGCAACTGCGCGCAACTGCGCGCAAAATCACAAGATGAGAGCCATAGGGCGGTTCAGCGCACAACCCCCACCGCATCCGCCAGCACCCCCCACTGCACCCGCAGCGCCTTCGCCGCATCCTCGAAGTCCAGCCGGTCCACCGTGTCCCCGGCGGTGTGGTACTCGCGGTAGCCGAACCGACCCGCCCAGAAGGCCGGAGAGCCCGCGATCTGGAAGGCGAAGTTGTCCGAGCTCGGGGTCGGCTCCCCCGCACCGATCGCTTCGAGCCCTTCCTGGTCGGCCAGATCGAGGGCGAGCCCCACCCACTCGGGCCGGCTTCCCATCACCAGGAAGCTGCCCTCGCTGGCCCACATCACGTCGAGGTTGAGCACCATCTCCAGGCTCCCCGACTCGGCGGGATGGGCATCGGTATAGGCCAGCGCGCCCTGCAAGCCCTGCTCCTCGGCCCCGGTCGCCAAGAAGACCACGGTGGGGACCGGGGGAGGCCCGTCCGCCAGCCGGCGCGCCATCAGCACCATCGCCGCCACCCCAACCGCGTTGTCCGCAGCGGACTCCGAGGGGTCCCAGGAGTCGTAGTGAGCCACCACATAGACCCGTCCCGAGCCGGTCCCGAGCACTTCTCCGAGCAGATTGTAGGAGGTGTGGCCCTCGACCACCTCGGTGTCGGCATAGAGCGTGGCCGGCTGGCCGATGCGCTGACGAAGCGCCTCTCCCACCTGGGCGTCCACGGCCAGCGAGACCAGGGAGAGCCCGACGAAGGTGTGGCCGACCTCGGTGAGCAGCTCCCCTTCCGTCCCCCTCGCTTCGGTGACCCGGATCATGCCCAGCCCTCCGGCGGTCACCGTCCCGAGCGCCTGGACTCCCCGAGAGGTCCCCTCATCGGTCACCACCGCGATCGCCCCATCGGGGTCGGCTCCTTCGAGCACCAAGGGGGCGGTCAGCCCGTCTGTGAAGGGGGTTGGAGAGAGCGGCAGCGCGGCAAACGCCTCTCCATCGACCTCGATACGGGCCGCACCGGGGAGCCAGGCATCCCACTCGAAGCCCTCCCGCCGCACATCGACCAGGCCCGCCTCCTCGAACAGGGCCTCGACCCGGGCGACCGCCTCCTCCTCCGCCGGGGTGGCCACCATCCGCGCCCCCAGATCGGTGAGCTGTCGGGTGACCGCCTCGAGAGAGGCGCCATCGAGGGCCTGTGGGGCGACCTCCACCGGGACCGGCTCTTCGACACAGCCCCCGAGAAGGAGCACCCCAGCCCACACTACAGCTCCCGCAGATAGGCCGGAGTGAAGGTGATTCGACCGACCGCCCCTTCGAGCACCTCGTCCACCGTGAACCGCACCGGGAGGGTCTTGTTGGCCAGCCACATCTGCGCCTGATCGGCGAAGAACTCCGAGTCCGACAGGCCGCTCTGGCCCCCGGGGATGATGTTGCGACCTTCGACGCCGTCGGGCCCCAGGGCGAAGACCATGCGCATCACCGGCCCGCTCCCATGGCGGAAGCGCCGACCCGAGAGCCCCGGATTCGCCGCGTCGACGAGCCGGTTGTCTCCCGGACGGGGGAACCACTCCAGGGGACGTCGCTCATCCCCGGGGAGGATCTGTTCCGCCAGAGGCAGCACATTGGTGGTGATGGCGAACTGCTGGAACAAGGGCCCGAGGACCGGGTCATCGATATAGCTGCCCACCAGGGAGCCGAACTCGACCTGGTGGCGCAGACCCCAGATCCAGGCGTCCATCTCATCGGTCCCAAAGCCGCCCTCGTAGCCGTTCTCCACCTCGCTTCCGAGGAAGTCCAGGGCGGACTCGAGCCCCATCATGAAGATCTCGTCGCTCTGCTCGACCTCCGGGGTGGAGAGGATGTCCCAGAACACGCTCTCTTCGGTGCTGGGGTCGTAGCTGGCCAGAGCCCGGGGGTTGCCCGGCCCCCGCCCCGACACCATGCGGTCGAAGATCCGGAGCCGACCCGCGGTCCCCCCACCCTGGAAGACATTTCCGGGGAAGCCCTCGTCGTCGAGGGTGAGCCGGATGGTGTCCGCGAGCCACACATTGAAGATGCTCGTCGCCACCGAGTCCGCGCGGTCGTCCTCGTCCACATCGGGATTGTAGAAGGTCTCGACCCCGCTCGCCGCCACCATGCCCCGGTCCCGCCAGGTGGACAATCGGTCGTAGACCTCGTCGAAGCGCGCCTGATTGGCGGTGTAGATCGCTGCGACCCGCTCCTCGCTCGACCCCGGCTCCGGAGCAACGATGGCCCTGGCTGCATCGATGGAGCCCAGGAAATCATCGAGGTGATGGCGCGCGATCGGAGAGCGATGGTCCCCCTGAATCCCCTGCATCGCCGCGATATCCGCGCTGTTGGTATCGACCGCATCCTGGAGCCCCGAGCGAATCGCCTCCGCGCGGTACCCGTCATCCCAGGGCCCACCGATATGGTAGGCGTCGTTGAACAGATCGCCGTCGGACTCCAGCCCGCCCGGATCCTGGTTGGCGGAGAATAGGAAGCCCGACGCCGGGGTGAAGCTGTGGGGGTATTCGTCGAAGGGCACGATGCAGCGGTACGGGTCTGCATCCCCCTCCACCGCCGAGAAATCCGGGTTGGTGCCCATCGTGAACCCGCCGTACACCGTGCCGTCGAGCAGCATCGTGGGATCCGCGCCGTCCTGCCAGCTGCGGTCGGGGTTGCGCGGCAGGTACTCCCGACACGGAACCATCTCGTAGCCGGTATAGAAGATGTCCCCCCGCGAGTCCGCCGCGACCAGGTTCTGGGACAGCGCCTGGGATTTACGCGAGGCCTCGTGGAAGTCGACCACATTATCCGCCAGGGCGAAGTCGTCGAACTGGGAGAACAGGTTGCCCCGGTCCAGGCCGGTGAAGTCGAAGCTGATCGCTGTGATCCGCCCATCTCCATCGAGGTCTTCGGGCACGACATAGTTGCCCGCGAGGTTGAGCAGGGTCTCTCCCGCGCCGAGCACCTCGTCCGGTTCGGCGTCCCGACCCTCGATATCGGTGATCCACCGCCCATCGAAGGTGGTGTAGCGCTTCCAGGACTCCGTGCGCCCCACGCTGCCCAGAGTGGGGATATCCGCGACCTCGTAGGTCTCGGTGAACTCGACCAGGGGCTTGAACTCCCCCGCGAAGAAGCTGGCGGAGGGCGCGCCATCGGCGTCGAGCTGGAGCTCTTCGGCATACCAGTCGGTGATATCGCCGGAGTGCTGCGTAGAAGACCACGCCACCTTGCCATTGGTGCCGACCCCGAGCACGGGCATGCCCACCAGGAGCAGCCCGGCTGCGTTGTAGTCCCCCCCTCCGAGATGGGCGGTGTCCATATGAATCTGGTACATCAGCGCGGGGATATCGAGCTCGAGGTGCCCATCTCCGGCCAGCAGCGCCCGGCCGTCCGCTGTGAAGTCGCCGCCCACCGCCCAGGCGTTCGATCCCCAGCCCTCTTCGTGATCCCGACCGAGCCGCTTCTGGAGGCGATCTGCGGTGCGGCGAGCGCGCTGGACGAGCTGACGGTTGGCGAATGCAGGCCGTGAGAGCGGGGCCCCATCGGGAGCGGGGGCGCTGCGGTGGGTGCCGGACTCGCCGAAGCCCGGCGCGCTGGGCGCGATGAACACGGGGGTGACATCCTTCCAGAACTCCTCGACCCCGGCCTGACGCAGGTCTGCGAGGGGCGCACCGTCGAATAGCCCGTCTATACGGGCAAAATCGTCGGTGCGACCGATATCTCCGGTCTCGTAGCCGAGCCGGTATTCGATGGTTCCGCCGATGGCCGCCACATCGAGCAGGGTCCACGGGATGAGCAGGTCTTCGGGGTTCTCGGCGCCGACCAGGGGCCCCGCGAACTCGTACTCCGAGGGCGGGGGCAGCTCGCCGCTCTTTACCGCACGGATATAGTCGTTGAACCCGTCTGCATAGGCCTGATAGAAGACTCGCTGCTCGTCGGTGAGGTTTTCGAAGAGCTGCTGGGTCACGTAGCTCATGCCCAGTCCCCGGGACTCCTGGTCGGACTCGAGCACCACATCGCCGAGCAGCTCCGACAGCTTGCCCTGGGAGAGGCGGCGGACCAGGTCCATCGAGAAGAAGCGGTCGCGGGCGACGACAAAGCCCTGCATCCGGTACAGATCCTCGCGGTCCTCGGCGTACAGGTGCGGGACCCCGGCCTCGGTGGTGATGATATAGGCCTCGTGCTTGAGCCCCTCGAGGGCGTAGCGCTCGGTCTCGCCGACCCCGAGCAGCGGCGAGGGCTCGGGAGGAGTGGGCACCCCGCCAGAACAACCGGCGAGCAGGAGCGAGAGCAGCGGCGAGACCATGGGAACCTCCGAGGTTCGGGGTCTATCCGGTCCAGCGCGATATCGGGTATGTATGGATGAGCAAACCCCCTATGAGCGGCTCGGCGGCGACGAAGCGGTCCGAGCCCTGGTCGACACCTTCTACGATGTGATGGACACCCGGCCCGAAGCCGCGACCATCCGCGCGATGCACCCGCCCGATCTGCAGACCTCCCGAGACAAGCTCTACGAGTTCCTGTCCGGCTGGCTCGGCGGCCCGCAGCTCTACATCGAGAAGCACGGCCACCCGCGCCTACGCGCCCGGCACCTGCCCTTCGCGGTCGACACCGAGGCCGCGGTCGCCTGGGTCGAGTGCATGGACGAGGCGCTGCTGGCCCATGTCGAAGATCAAGCTCTACGCGACTCCCTGGCGAGCTCTTTCAGACGAATCGCCGGGCATATGCGCAACCAGTAGACGGTCACCGCGACCCCTGTGTCACGGATGGATCCCGCCGCTCTCCATCCACCTCCCGCCAAGGCCGAGTTTCAGCTGTGGCACGAGATTCGCACGCACCCCACGCGGAGGTGCACCCATGAAGACCCTGCTGGCCGCCGCTCTCACCCTGACCCTGTACGGCTGTGCGCACGGATGCGACGCCCCAGACGAGCCCTTCGACGAAACCTACGAGGTCACAGAATCGGATGCCGCGCGCGTCGAGGAGCTGTTGGGCGTGGACCGCGACCAGATCTCCTGTGAAGACATCTGTACCCACCTGCTGACGAGCACCAGCTATCGCTATGATCCGACGATCGACCAGTGCATGTGGACCCCCAACGCCGGTCTGGATCCCGAACCCGTTCCCGATACCATCCTGGGCACGGTCGACTGCACGGGAGAGTCGAGATTCTATTGTTTGTGATGGATCGGCGAAGCCTGGCTCTCACATCCCCAGCGCAGCCGCTCCGTGCCGCTCGAAGGCCCCGCTCTGCCCGTGGTACAGCCTGGACCGGTCCAGCTTCTCCTGCTCCAGCTCCAGGAAGCGGACCAGATCTCCGCAGCCGGTGTGGGGGGCCTCGAAGCGCACATGCACATCCCAGCGCACACCCTCCTCCGTCTCGACCTCGACGGGCTCGGCGACGGTATAGGTCCCGATGCCGGCGAAGTACACCGCGTACACACGCTGGAGCCGCCAGAAGGTGTGGGTGGTGCCCGGGCGGGTCCGCTCCAGGGCGCGGGCGCGGCTCTTCAGGAAGGGCTCCGGCGGGTCGATGGACACCGACAGGTACTCTCCAGTCGGGCGGCTTGGGAGGCGAACCACCGCCTCGTCCTCGGCCAGGCGAATGATCTGGCCGATCTGGGGACGCCCCGGACCGGACTGACGGGCCACGGCTCGGATGGGCTCCACAGCGACGGTGCTGAGCAGCCAGGTCGCAGGCTCGGGCGCCAGCCCGACCTCGATGGAGACCGGAGCCTCGAGCACCACCAGGCTGGGCATGCAGGGGCGGCGGCGTAGGCCGCTCACCCGGGCCTCCAGCGAGAGCATCTCCCCGTCCTGGAGGCGGACGTAGAGGCCCACGCGGCTTCCGATCGGGAGCTCGAGCTGGGGAGGAGCGGCGAGGAACCAGGCCCCGGTGGAGTCGGTCGCGGAGAGCCGCAGGTCGTGAGCCAGATCCGTGTCCTGCAGGGTCAACAGGACGGCCGCTCCGAGGCGGACGCCGGCAGGAAGCTGAGGAATCGCGGATGTTGTATTCATGGTACCCCCCCGGGTGTCAACGCACTCATCGGAGGACAGGCCCGGAGATTGAGGGCCAGCCGCTCTCACCTCGATGTCACCGGGCCCACAGCGGGTCTTGCCGCCGAGCAGGTGCAGCAATAGGCCACCCTGGCAGCGGCCCGTCATCGTCTCACGGAGGACCGCCACGGAGGTGAAGAATGGAAGAAGCAGAAGGGTTCGCACGCGGTGACTTCGAGTCTGACGAGGACTACAAGCTGTACTGTCTGCGGCACTCCACCGCGCACATCATGGCCCAGGCCCTCCAGCGCCTCCACCCCACCGTCCGCCTCGCCATCGGCCCCCCGGTAGAAGACGGCTTCTACTACGACATCGAGGTCCCCGGAGTCACCCTCTCCGAAGACGACCTGCCCGCCATCGAGGCGGCGATGAAGAAGATCGTCAAGGAGAACCAGACCTTCGAGCTCGAGCAGGTCGACCCCGCCGCCCTCCGGGAGCAGCTCGTCGAGTCCGATCAGCCCTACAAGGTCGAGATGCTCGATGGCTTCGAGGGAGCCGTGTCGGTCTGCAAGAACTTCTCGAAGAAGACCGGGGAGACCTGGGCCGATATGTGCCGCGGTCCCCACGTCATGCGCACCGGCAACTGCAAGCACTTCAAGCTGCTCAAGATCGCAGGGGCCTACTGGCGGGGAGACTCCAACAACCCCCAGCTCCAGCGCATCTACGGCACCGTCTGGCCCAAGCGCGACCAGCTCGATCAGTACCTGTTCCGCCTCGAGGAGGCCCGAAAGCGGGACCACCGCAAGCTCGGCCAGCAGCTCGAGCTGTTCATGTTCCATGAGTGGGCCCCAGGAGCCCCGTTCTGGCTGCCCAATGGCGAGGTCCTCTACCACATCCTCTCCGACCGCATGCGCCATCTGCTGCTCGATCAGGGATATGTCGCCGTCCGCACCCCGCTGCTCTTCGACAAGAAGCTCTTCGAGACCAGCGGCCACTGGGATCACTACCAGGAGAACCTCTACCACTTCTCCGAGGGGCACTTCCACGAGGGCGACGAAGCCGAGGGACACGACCACAAGATCATCGGCCTCAAGCCCATGAACTGCCCCAGCCATATGCTCATCTTCGGCAGTCGGAAGCGCTCTTATCGCGAGCTACCCATGCGCATCCACGACCAGGGCGTGCTCCACCGCAACGAACTCTCCGGCACTCTCTCGGGGCTCACCCGGGTCCGGCAGTTCAGCCAGGACGACGGCCATATCTTCTGCGCCGAAGACCAGATCGCCGACGAGGTTGCGAAGCTCCTCGAGCTCGTCGACCGCATCTACGGCGCCTTCGGGATGGAGGTCAAGATCCACCTGTCGACCCGCCCCGCAGACAAGCTCGGCGACGACGACCTGTGGGACCGCGCCGAGGGAGCCCTGAAGGAAGCCCTCGAGCGCAGCGGCATCGACTACGGCATCAAGGCCGGGGATGGCGCCTTCTACGGCCCCAAGATCGACTTCGATGTGTTCGACGCCCTCGGCCGCGGGCACCAGTGCGCCACGGTCCAGCTCGACTTCCAGCTGCCCCGTCGCTTCGAGCTCTCCTATGTGGGTGCAGACAACGCGCTGCACACTCCGGTCGTCATCCACCGCGCGGTGGTCGGCTCCTTCGAGCGCTTCATCGGCGTGCTGATCGAGCACTACGCGGGCAACTTCCCCGTGTGGCTGGCCCCAGAGCAGGTCCGGGTGATGACCGTATCGGAGAAGAGCCTCGAGCACGGTCAGGTGGTCTACGACGCCCTGCTCGCCGCCGGAATCCGCGCCACCTTCGACGATAGCGACGAGAAGATCGGCTACAAGATCCGCGAGTGCCACGGCAAGAAGGTCCCGTATATGCTCGTCATCGGCGAGCGCGAGTCCCAGGAGGGCACGGTCAACGTCCGCTCCCGAGACGCAGAGGGCCGCCCCACCATGAGCGTCGAGGACTTCCTGGCCAAGGTGGTCGAAGAGTCCAAGACCCCGTTCTAGGACGCCGAGCCTTCGGCCTATTTCGCCGAGAACTTGGCCCTGCCCTCGTCGTGTACAGAAGTACACGTCCTCGGTTGGACCGGCGTTCTCGACGAAATATGCCAGCAGGCTCGGCGCCCTTGATCGATTTCTGAGGGGTCGCGGGAAAGACGGGTGTCGGATTTCGGGTCCTTCACGGACCCGTCCACGTTGGAATCTGAGATTCTGAGCGGATTTTTCCATCATCCACTTTTGACCGGGGTGTTCCAGAGCACCAGCAGCATTCGGGAAAGCTCTCCCGGCGACGCCATCCACGCATGGATCGTGCAGTGATGAATCGTCTACCGGTGCGCCTCAGCGAGCGCCCAGGCCGGCGAGCATCGCACCGACCCGGCGAATCGCATGGGAGTGCTCGTCGCGCTTTCCGCGCCGCACGATGTCCAGTGCTGCTGCGGCCTCTCCCGCTGCTCCCAGCGCGATCTCGTAGTGATTGAGCCTCGCGCGCCCCGAGCGCCCGCGTCCTTCCGCGAGGTTGAGCACTGCCGAGTCGGCAGAATCGACCAGATGAGCGTAGACCTTGCGGTCGATGGCGGCCACCTTCAGGCTGCGTACGAAGAGCGTGAAGGTCATGGCCAGCTTGTAGGCCTCGAGGGTTTCGAAGTCGAAGTACGGTGGATTCATCGTTGTCTCCCGAGGACCGGAGGTTCTGGGTGAGCCGGCCCTTCACTTGTGAAGAGGGCCGGTTCACCCAGAACCGCAGGTCAGCGGTCCTCAAACCGGTCCCGCACACACACTACGAATCCGCCGGAAGTATCCGAAGAACCTGGAGTTCAGAGCCGACCTGCACCAGCATCGCAGCCCAGCGCCCGATACCCAGCACCCCAGCACCCCAGCACCCCAGCACCCCAGCACCCCAGCACCCCAGCGCCCCAGCGCCCAGCCACCCAGCGCCCAGCCACCCAGCGCCCAGCCACCCAGCGCCCAGCAGCCCAGCAGCCCAGCAGCCCAGCGCCCAGCGCCCAGCACCCAGCACCCAGCACCCCAGCACCCAGCGCCCAGCCACCCAGCGCCCAGCAGCCCAGCAGCCCAGCAGCCCAGCAGCCCAGCAGCCCAGCAGCCCAGCCACCCAGCCCCCCAGCGAGTCGCTATGGAAGGGGCGGCACCCGCACCACCGGGGGATGGGAGAACAGGTCGAGGAGCTCGGGGTCGATATCGGCCGTGATCCACAGCCGGTAGCTCACCTCTCGACCCGCCCAGTCCGGGGCCGATGGCTCGAACTGCCCGCCGATGAGCGGGGTGACCAGGTCGCCGATGCCGGTGCCGCCGGTGCGGGCCGCATCGTGCCAAGGAGACTTGCCCCACAGCGTGCCGAGAGGCGCAAGCAAGCCGTCCCCGCCGTTGTTTCTGAGGCTGAGCATGCCCAGAGAGCTGCGCCGGGTCGCGTCGACAGCGACCTGGATCCGACTGCCATCGTCGCAGCTGACCGCGAACCAGCCATCCGTGCTGACCGGGTTCCATGCCGCTGCATCATCGCGCACCTCTCGGCTGCGGACCGTGCCCGCGTAGGACTGCCAGGTGATGTCTGCGATACCGTCTGCACACACCAGCGGTGAGAGCGACAGCGAGAGCAGGTCCTCGGCATCTGCCGGGTCGGCGATGGTGGCGTCGACCTCGAGGATCAGGCCCGGGAAGGAGTCGAGCTTGGACAGCGAGCGCCGGACCGTGGTGGTGGCGCTGCAGGTGGGCATCAGCCAGAGCTCGTTGCGGGTGGCGCGCAGGCCCCAGGGGTCGAGGCTCGAGCCGATCTGGCCCCCGCTGGCTACGGCATTGGAGCCGCGACACTCGGTCATCGGAGGCCCCAGGACCGGGAGCGATGGGACATCAGCCGCGGTGAGATCCCCGACGGCGTGGGTTGGATCCCCCGGGTCGTAGCTCCAGGTGAGCCGGGTCTGGGAGAGCGCCGGGGTGTCCATCATCAGGATGACGTCGATGATGTCCTCGTTACGCGGAGCATCGAAGCCCGCCAGGTTCGCCCGCAGCGGCAGCGGGTTGCCGGTCCGGTCGATGATCAGGCCGGTCTCCCCCTCCCACACCCCCGCCGGAAGCCGGAGCTGGAAGGGGATGGGCGTGGGCCCCGAGGCATCGCGCGGGTTGACGACCTCGAGCTCGAACACATCGAGGGGGTCGGAGGCCTCGGCGAGGGCGAACACTACCTGGGCCGCTTCGACCGCCTCGTCCACATACTGCTGCGCGCTGGCTGCCCGATCGGGATGCAGCGAAGGCGTACCGAGCCCGAAGTTGGAGGTGGAGAGCGCACGCAGTCGGGGCTCCATGGTGCTGGGAAGCGCCTGGAGCGTGGCCGGATCCCCCGCCCCCACCAGCCGGGCTGCCGCTTCGAGGCGCCGGGACTGCTCGATGCCGGTCCACAGCTCGTGGCTGCTGGCCTTGTCCGCCCAGGAGGTGAACCCATCTCCGAGCCCGTTGGCCACATCCCCAGGGAGGTCGACATCCGCACGCTGGCCGTGGGTGGCAAGATAGTCCCCGATGGTCGTGTACTCGACAAAGGGCAAGTCCGCGATGCTGGCGAGCTCCTGGTCGAAGTGCTCCCAAGAGTCGCCGTCGGCGTTGAAGTGGATGACGATGAGGGTGTCCTCGTCGTAGGCGGCGTTGAGCTGGTTGGCCCACCCACGCAGCCCACCGTGATCGAGCAGATCGGCGTGGTGGTAGACCGGAACCGCCGTGATGGAGCGCCCCGTCGTGAGGTCGCCCAGCTCGAAGGGGTTGTAGGCCGCCGCACCGTTGAGCACGATGTCATTGCGTGGACCAGTGAACCCATTGGCGCTGTAGAACAGGGTCACAAAGTCCATGCCCGCGTCCGCATAGCGCCCGATATCGTCCGGGGAGAACATATTGGACTGGGGCTGAACACCAGAGACATAGCCACCAAAGACCGCATCTGTGGACTGCTTTGCCAGCTGCATGGACTGGGTGAACTCGTCATTGGTGGAGCTGGCCATCGCCCCACCATTCCAGCTCATCAGCCGCACCTGGTCGCGCCCATCACCCACCCGCGCGTTGATCCGGGTGAGGATGTCGGGGCTGTAGGTGGCCATCCAGTCGTCGGTGGAGAAGGCGTTGTCGAAGTCCCAGTCCGCCCGAACATCCGGGTAGTCGTCGAGCCAGTCCAGCACCGAGTTGATGATGCGGATGTCGCCACCGAACCCTTCTTCATCCGGTTGATCGCCGCGATTGGAATGGTAGTAGTTGACGTGGAATGACAGGGCGATGTTCACCTTGCCATCTTTGGCCGGAGGAGCCGGCTCGCCAAGCCCATCGACCAGGGTGTACACATCTCCACCGCGAAGGATGCCCGTGGAGCCCTGGATTCCGACGGCGGCTTCGCTGCCCGCTACCTGGCTCCAGTCATCGCCTTCGAGTCGCCACAGGCCCCGCGTCGCAGAGGCTGCGGAGAGCCCATCCTCTGACCACTCCACATCGAGCACATCCGTAGGCCCAAACAGGGGGGTCCAGGTGGAGCCGTCGTAGCGAATCACCCCGTAGTCCATGGTGCCGACGTAGAGGGTGCCATCCTCGGCGAGGGCGACGGAGGTGGGGTGCTTGCTGGGGAAGTCCGCGTCCGCGTCCTCGAAGGTGAGCCCGCTCGTGCGAGAGAAGAACACCCGCCCGGAGAGCACGCCCGCGAACTCGCTGGGGATGAGGGACTCCGGCAGCACAGACACGGCGGCGACGAAGTCCCCGCGCGCGGCGACATCGGTGAACACGAGGTTGGCGTTGCCGCTGGAGGCGGTGTCGGCGAGCTCCCAGGTGACGCCCTCGTCATTGGAGAAGAACAACCCGCCGATCGCGGCCAGCCACACGACCGAGTCGCTCTGGGTCATGGAGCGTGGGATGGGCCGGATATTGCTGCCCAGGACATCGAGGGCGGGCGCCCGCAGCGTGTTGATGGGTTCCCACACGCCGCTGGTGGCCCAGGTTCGATAGAAACCCCTGCCATGGACATGGGCGAATAGCCACTCCCGCGCGCCGTCGATATTCCCGAGAAAGGTGATCTGACCCGGCGGAAGATCGCCACGGGCCATGAACTCGAAGGCGCCTTGGGGGGATTGGCGCACGGCGAAGTCGTCGCCCAGCGCCACCCACAGCCTGCCGCCAGCATCCTCGACAAAGGCATGAACCACAGCCCCGAGCTCGGAGTCGAGCTGAAATTGTCGTGTTTCTGTGGGGGGATCGGGAGCCACCGGGCCCTTGCATCCAACCAGTCCAAGCAGCACCACCAGCGCCGTCGTCCGCATCGATCCTCCGTCGGTCGCGCAGTCTATCAACCCACGACATCGATCGCCGAATACTCCCCGCGTACAGGCCTCCCCGATCGGAGGGGTTGCGGGCACCGGGAACGGTGTCCAAGCTGCGACGGTGCACAGCCCCTCCGCCGATCCCCGCGTCTGCCTGATCTCCTCGGCCCCCGACCGGGACGAGCTCGTCGCCCGCATCGAGGAGATCGCGGAGATCGTAGAGGACGACCCCGATGTCGATCTGGTGGACGACCCGCCCGGGGCGCCGCCGAGCACCCCGAGCATCGCGCTGCTGGCCGAGACCGCAGACCCCGAGCGCTACCTCGAGCAGGGCTACCGCGGCGCGCTGCCCCGAACCGCCAACGCCACCACGCTCCAGGCGGCCATCCGTGCCGTGATGGCGGGCCTGGTCGTCCATGCATCGCGCATCCCGCCCGCCTCCATCGAGGTCCCCGACCTCACTCCGCGCGAGCGGGAGGTCCTCGAGCTGCTCGCTCAGGGCTTCTCCAACCGCGAGATCGGCGAGACGCTGTCGATCTCCAGCCACACCGCCAAGTTCCACGTCCAGGGCTTGCTCGACAAGCTCGACGCCACCACCCGCACCGAGGCTGCCGTCCGCGCCGCCCGCATGTGGATCATCTGAAGGAGACCCGATGACACCCAAGACCCTGTCCAGCGCCCTCGCCGACGCGGTCGAGGCGGTCGCGCCCAGCCTGCTCCAGATCCGCGGCCCCCGGCGCTCGGGCAGCGCCATCGCCTGCTCCGAGCACCACGCGCTGACCGCGGCCCACCTGGTCGGACAGGTCGCTCCCCCGGTGCTCCTCGCAGATGGCACCCCCGCCGAGGCCCGGCTGCTGGGCGTCGCACCGGCACTCGACCTCGCGCTGATCGAGATCGATGGGCCACTGCAACCGGTGCGCTGGGACGAAGCGACCCGCCGTGTCGGAGAGATCGCGCTGCCCGTCGCCAGCGGGCCCCGCGCCGCCCTCGGGCTGATCGGCCGCCTCGGTGGGCCCTGGCGCACACCTGCGGGTGCTCCGGTCGACCGGTGGATCGAGGTCGACGGCTCCCTGCCCCCCGGCTTCAGCGGCGGAGCCCTGGTCGCAACCGATGGCTCGGTGATCGGCATGAACACGCACCGCATCGTGCGCGGCGGCACCACCCTGCCCGCCTCGACCCTGCTCGCGGCGATGGAGGCGATCCTCGCTCGGGGCAGCGTCGAGCCCGGCTATCTGGGCATCGGCTGTGCGGCGGCCACTCTCACCCCGGACCAGGCCGAGGCCGCGGGCCAGACCCAAGCCCTGCTGGTGGTGGCCGTGTCCCCGGACAGCCCGGCCCAGAGCGCGCTCACGGTCGGGGATATCGTGCTCCGCGTGGCGGACACCGCGGTACATAATGTGGCCGCACTGCGCAACGCCCTGGCCCAGCGAGGACCCGGAGATTCCATCGCCCTGGACGTGCTCTCCGCGCTCCAGGTCGAGCGGCGCACGGTCACGCTGGGCTGCCGGCCCACAGAAGGCTGACCCGTGCTCAGCAGCCCAGGCCCAGGGCCTGCTCGGTGAGCTGAACCACCCAGCCCTCCAGGCCTTCGATGTCGGGCTTGGGCGGCAGCGGAGAGTGCGGCAGCGCGGCGTTCAGGCGGGACTCGGTCCGCTCTGCCCAGTCCACCAGCTGGTCGTAGGGCCAAGCCCCTGCGCGGATGGAGCGGAGGAGCTCGGCATCGCGGTCGCCCCGCCACACATGGACGCGTGCGCTCTCGACCATCTCGACGGCCATGCTCAGCAAGCGCACGAGGTGAGCCCCGTGCTTGGTGTCGTAGCCATGCTGTTCTTCCAGGGCGGCGCGCTCTGGGTTCCGAGCGCGTTTCCATGCGTTGAACTGGCGCCAGTGTGTGCGGGCCCGTTTGTAGCGCCGCTCCCGGGCCATCAGCTCGATGAAGTTGTCATCGACCCCGACCCAGCGGGCCGCGACGGACCAGCGCTCGTCTGCGCCGACCCCGATCTCCGCGAGGGTGGTCGCGATGCGGGCCTGCAGATCGACCACGGTGGACGGCGGGACCCCGGTGTAGTCCACCTCCCAGGAGTCGACCCGCTTCTGGATGGCCGCCACAGCAGCGGCGAGCTGGGGCTTGGGTATGAGAGAGGTCTCGGGCAGGCCGAACTCCGACCGGGTGGGAGCCTGGGTGGGCGGGTCGAGCAGCCAGGCACGGTGATTGCGGATGCGCTTGAGCTGTGCCGTGGCGTAGCCCCCGAAGGAGTACCGGGCCCGGCGGGAGAGGAAGCGCTCGGCCCCCTCTCGGAGCGCCTGGCCGACCTCGGAGCAGTGCCGGACCTCGGCATCGCGGCAGAAGAGCACGTCGAGCACATGGGGATTGCAGTCCCCCGCGAGCCGGGCGAACTTCTGCAGCGAGAACACGCCCCCCTCGAGCTTGGTCCGCGCCGCGGCCTCGGACTCCTGCGCCCCCAGCAGGCCCCGAAAGACCTCCATCTGTGCCGCGCTATCCGCCTGCTCGAAGCCCCGAGAGACCCCGAGGTAGGTGCGGAGCGGCGGTACCGCGACGCCCTTGAGGTCGACATCGGAGCTGGGACCGTGCAATCCATAGGCGCGGCTTCCAGCGACGACGAGCAGGTGCGTGTGGGCGAAGAGGTCGAACATGCCAATCCATCACCCGATCCGAGCTTCCGATGCAACCCGATCTCGCCCTCGCCCGACGTTTCCTCGCCGCCCATCCCCCACCGGGAGAGGTCCTGCTCTGCTCCATCACGGGCAGCCACCTGTACGGGTTTCCATCCATCGACAGCGACCTCGACATCAAGGGCATCCACCTCCACCCCACCGTGGGCCTGCTCGGGCTGCATCGCCCCCCCGATCACCACGACCGGCTCGAGATCTTCGAGGGGATGGAGTGCGACCTGACCACTCACGAGGCGAGCATGGCGCTGTCCCTGCTGCTCGATGGAAATGGCAACCTGCTCGAGCGTATCACCAGCCCCTTCCAGCTGCTCCAGACCCCCGCCACCGCGCAGCTGGGCGCCCTGCTTCCGAGCACGCTCTCCCGTCGCTGTCGGCGGCACTATCGCGGCTATCTGCTGGGCATGACCCAGGAGCTCCAGCGCAAGAAGCGGCTGAAGTCCCTGCTCTATGCCTACCGTGTGGCCCTGACCGGCATCCACCTGCTCCGAACCGGCGAGGTCGAGTCGAACCTGCCGAACCTGGCCCATCGCTACGGGGTGCCCGGCCTGGCCCCCCTCATCGACCGCAAGCGGGAGGCCGAGAAGACCGAGCTCTCCAGCGCCGAGATCGAGGCCCAGCTTCCCCACCTCGAAGAGCTGGGCAGAGAGCTGGACTCGGCCCACACCCACAGCATTCTTCCCGAGAAGCCAAGCAACGCATCGGCCGTTGAGAACTGGCTGATCGGGCTCCGCCAATCCCAGCTCCAGCGCCACGATCGCCCGACTCCCAGCCGGCCCTCCGATCGCAGCGATGGAAAAATCTAAGCTCTCCATAGCCACCCATAAACCTGGAACGATGAGGGATCTTCACAGATAGTGAACACCCCTGTTTTCCATCGATCCCGGGACACGAGAAAACAAAGGCGGGCACAGGGAGGTAAAGATGAGGCCGAATATCGAGATCGCAGAGCTACTTCAGGGACGAACCTACCTCTTCCTGAACGAGCTCCTGGCGTGGGGGGGAGCCGTCCTCGACGAGGTCTACGGAGACGAGCCGGACGCCTGGGCGGCCGAGGGGGGGGTCACCCTCCGGTTCCTGGCTCGGGGGGCAGATATCAGCGTCAGCACGCTCTACCGCTACCTGGCCATCACCCAGATGTGGCGCCGCTGCGGCGAGCCCGAGCTCTATCACCTCGGTAGCAGCCATATGCGCGAGCTGCTCCCGCTCCACACCGAGGACCAACTTCGGCTGATGATCCAGGCCGAAAAAGAGCAGTGGCCCGTCGCCCGTATTCGGCAGCTGGCTGCCCGCTGCCCCCGGCGCGAGGACGCCGCCGGCCGCGGCCGTCCACCCAAAACACCCGGCTACATCACCGCTATCGAGCATATCGAGAGCTGGATCGAGTCCGAGCATCACCTCCGCGGGCTCGACTATGTGCACCGGGTCGAGGTCGCCGAAGCGCAGCGTCTGTTGCGCACGGTCTGCGTAGCCCGCCGTGAGCTCGCCCTGATCGAAGAAAGGCTACGCGATAATCTCCAATATTAAGGAGCTCCCGTGGACACCCAATCCCCCATGAAATCACGGCCCATTCGGCTGGAGCAATGCGTGGGAAGCGGTCGGGTCGGGCAGGTCTACGAGGGCTATATGGACGGAGAGCGGGTGGCCGTCAAGTGTGTACCCACCGACCACGCCTCCACCCTCTTCCACGCGTGGCGGGTGCTGCAACAGCTGGACCACCCCAACATCATCCACGCCCATTCCTGTCAGGTCGACGACGACCGCGCGATGCTCGTGATGGACCTCGCGGTCGACGCCCTCGATCGGGTCGTCATGGACTCCCGCACCCTGCGCGTGCTCCTCGGCGACCTCACCGATGCGCTGCACCACCTCCACAGCCGCGGCTGGGTCCACCGCGATGTCAAGCCCGAGAACCTGCTCTGGGACCGGCACCGCGTGCTGCTCTCCGACTTCGGGCTGGCCGCCGCTCACCCCGCCCCGGAGCCCATCGCTCCGTGCGGAACCCCCGCATATATGGCCCCAGAGGTGTTTGGCTGGGAGCTGAGCCCTGCGGCCGATTGGTACGCGCTCGGGGTCACCCTGTACGAGCTCCTCACCGGCAGGCTGCCCTTCGATCGAGACAGCCTCCAGGCGGATCTGTTCGCCAAGCAGCAGGGGGTCTACGCTCGGCTCTTGGGCCCGGGGCTCACTCCATGGGTTCCGGTCGTGGACGGCTTGCTGAGCCCACAGGTCGCCAACCGCTGGGGCTATGTCGAGCTGAGAGACTACCTCGACACGCTCGAGGAGATCCCCGCCTTCAGCGCTTCGGCTTGAGGTCGAGCAGCCCCATCAGGCTGTAGAAGTGGGACCGGGTGATATCCAGGCGGCGGGCGGCTTCGCTGACATTTCCGCCGCAGTCTTCCAGGGTGGACTCGAGCAGGTCGTGCTGAAAGGCCCGCAAGTGCTGCGTATAGGTGACCGGTTCATCCGTATCGACCGCGGTGCGTCGCATGGGGAAGAGGTGGCGCTTGGACACCTGAAAGCAGCCCTGCCCCGCCGCGACGACCGCGCCTCTTTCGATGATATTGGCCAGCTCGCGCACATGTCCGGGGAGGTCAGCGACCTGGATCGCGTGGCGTCCGGAGGGGCTGAAGATCAGGTTGGGCAGCCCGTGTCGCTGGACCATCTCGGTGAGGAAGTAGCGGGCGAGCACGATGCGGTCCGAGCGCCGCTCATCGAGCCCGGGCACCCGGATCGAGAACACATTCAGGCGGTAGAACAGATCGGCTCGGAACTCCCTCGCGGCCACCGCCTCGATCAGGTCGCGGTTGGTGGCCGCGATGATCCGGGCATTGGACCGCTTGGGCGTGGGCGAACCGAGTGGATAGTACTGCCCCGACTGGAGGAACTGGAGCAGCTTGGCCTGGGAGGCCATCGGCAGCTCCGCCACCTCGTCGAGGAAGAGCGTGCCCCCGTGGGCGGCCTCCACCTTGCCCATCACCCGCTGGGTCGCCGTGCTGTGAGCCCCTCGCTCTGCGCCGAAGAGCTCGCTCTCGACCAGCTCGCCCGGGATCGCCGCACAGTTGATCTCGACGAAGTCCCGACCCGCCCGAGCGCTGCTGGCGTGGATGACACGGGCCACGCTGGTCTTGCCACAGCCCGTAGGCCCGTGGAGCAACACGGAGAGGTCCAGGGGTGCGACCATCACCAGCTCCTGGAGCAGGCTCGCCAGGGCTTGGCTGCTGCCGACCAGCTCGTCCGCCTCCAGGCGGTCTCGCCACTGCCGGGTCGGGTCGACGGACTCGGCCTCCTGCCTCACCAGCCGGTCCGCATAGGGGGCGAGGTGGCGGGCGAAGAGCTCGATGCGCTCGACATCGCGCCGCTCGAAGGGCCCCGGAGCCCTGCGCCCCTGCAGATAGACCACCCCGACAGGGCTATCGAGGCCGATGGGCGCGCACAAGGCCGCCTCGATGTGGTGCTGCTGCACGCTGTCGCGGTTGCTGAACCGGGGGTCGGTCACCGCGCTCGCGGTCTGGATGGTCTCGCCGCTGCTGAGCGCCTCTCCCATGATCCCCGACGACAGGCTCTGGCGGACCAGATCGACCCCTCGATCATCCAGGGCGGTGGAACGGGACCAGCTGTGGTTGCCAAAGGGGTCGCGGACCTCGATGTAGCCGCGCTGCGCCCCGACCACCTGGAGGATCAGCACCAGGGCCTCCTCGAGCAATCCCGAGAGATCGTCGACCAAGCCGAGATTGAGGAGCGCCCAGTAGAAGTCGCGTTCCTGGATGTGGGGTCCGAGCTCCATCGCGCACCGGTCTAACCCAGCCCTGTCCTCCAGAGCGGACATCGGGAAGACGAGCTGCCCGTTCCCAAGCACAGAGCACACGGGAAAACCTGCTCTTTCCGCTGGCATCCCCCTTGCTTTGGAGAGAGGCAACGGCACTCCCGCCGCCCTTACCGAGGACTATTCGATGCTCCGTATTCTCGCTGTCATGATCGCCACCGGAGTGGCCGCGCCCGACGCAGACGCTGCCATATTCATGGGCGACCCGGACATCGGCTTCCAGATTGATCGCCCTCAACAGGATATCTACGATGGTGATGTTTACGTCGACAAGCTCAGGGTTCACAGCTGTGATGGTTCCTGGACGGACTACGCGGTCAACCGCTGGGTCGACCCCACGGTTGGCCCCCGCGTCACCGTCAACGGCGGGGACCTGTGCAAGGTCACCTGGTACTGGGGCTCGGATATCGTGCTCTACGGATCCGGGTTCACGATCGTAGCCACACCCTCCTACACCCACGCCGATATCGACCCCATCGCCGACAGCGCCGTCAGCCCGTGGTCGGTCACCAAGGGGGATCTGCCCAGCGGCGGCGGCCCGCGGCTGACCCCCACCATCGACTGACTCAGGCCCCGGAGTCCGTGTAGTCGCTGCACGGATAGACCCAGCTAGTGAGCTCCACCACCCGGGTGGGGGTGTGCTCATCCGGGGCGGAGATCAGGTGCAGCAGCTCCTGCTCCACCTCGCGCAGCCGGGCCACCAGGCGCTGGTGCTGCTCTTCGCTGAGCGCCCCGATGATCGAGGCGCTATGCCGCTCGGTCGGGGGGACCCGATGGTAGCTGTGCACGGCGAGCTCGATCAGCTGCCCCTGGAGCTGGCGCCCGGCCTCGGAGTGGAGCTGGCCCGCCGGCATCTGCTCCGACCACACCCGGCCGTGGGCCTGGCCCAGGCCCCCGCTGTCGGGGTCGGGCTCGAGCATGCCCATCCGCAGCAGGGTGTGCAGGGCGTGCTCGGCCTGCTCCACGGAGATGGAGGGCACGAGGGTGCGGGCGATCCACGCGGGATCCGAGCGGAAGCCCTCGCAGAGCGCGAGCTCGTACACCGCGCTGATATACCAGCGGCCCATCATCTCGAGCATATCCTCGGTGAGCGTGGCCGGGGCCAGAGCGCGCTGGTGAGCCTGGAGCGTGGCCCAGGCGAGGCGCTTCGCCCGCGGGGAGTCATTGTCGAGGTCGACCATCGCGGCCAGTAGCCCCGCAGCCGTGTCGCCCAGGCCCAGGTAGCGGGCCAGGAGCGGGACCCGGTTGGGATTCAGCCGCTTCTTGCGGTTGAGCACCTGGCTGAGCATCGACACCGACAGGTCGAGCTGGGCCGCCAGATCGGCCCGGGAGCGGCCCATTCGCCGGAGCGCCTCGATGACGAATAGGCGGTAGTCGGTGTAGGCGTCGATCAGCGACGGATCGTAGGGGGGATCTGGGAGCGCCATCTGCGCAGCCTCCGCGCCCAGCATAACCCCGGGATCAGCCGTCGGAGCCGTCGGGATTCGCGCTCACCGGGAATAGGTTGATCATCAGCGAATACACCCGATTGGGGGGCTCTTCGGAGGGGCTGGAGGCGATATGGAGCAGCTCGACGAGCAGCTCCTCGAGCCGGGTGTTCAGCTGCTTGGCCCGGGTCGCGCTGACCGCGGCGACCACCGAGGTGTGGTGGATCTCGTTGGCCCGGAACTCCTCGGGGGCCTCGCCCGCCATCCGCAGCACATCCTTGTGGAGCTCGTAGGTGGCGTCGGACCGACGGCCCCGCGGGACCTTGTGCTCGGTCCACAGCTGGCTCACCAGGGGGGTCAGCTCTCCCCCTTCTGGATCGGGGCCCAGCAGCCCGATCCGGAGCAGGATGTTGAGGGCGCGCTCGGCCTCTTCGACCTGGATATGAGGCCGCAGGGTGGCCGCGATCCAGGCGGGGTCTGCCCGAAAACCCTCGCAGCTGGCCAACTCGTAGATCGCCGCCACATACCAGCTGCGCATGACCTCGATGCAGTCATCCATCGACCGGTCGCGACCCAGGTAGTGCTTGCGAGCCTCGATCTGCAGCCAGGCCTGCCGGCGGGCCTGGGGCGACTCGTTGTCGAGGTCGAGCATCGCGGCGAGGGCCTCGGCCCGTCGGGTGTCGAGCTGGAAGAAGCCGATCAGGACGGGCAGCAGAGGGGGCCGAAGCCGCCTCTTCCTGCCCAGCACCTCGCTCACCATGGAGACGGATAGGTCGACCACCTCGGCAAAGTCCCGCCGGCTGCAGCCCATACGACGGAGCGCCTCGGCGATGAACAGCCGGTAGTCGGTGTACTCGTCGATCAGCGACGGATGGTACGGATGCGCGGAAAGCCCCATACAGCTCGGCCCCCTGGGCCAACAGTCTAACGCCCTGACCGGCTGCTCGTCGGCGGCAAGAGGACCATCATCCGGATACGGGGGCTCCATGTTCAAGTCCCTCTTCGGTTCCAAGAAAGCCCAGCTGCCAACCTCATCCTCCGCGCTGCCTGGCCGCGAGGAAGCGATGGTCGGCCTCCCCGACTCCCACTACGTGCTCGACGCTCCCCTCACCGGCCCCTGGCCGGAGCAGATGGAGGTCGCGAGCTTCGGCCTCGGCTGCTTCTGGGGAGCCGAGAGGCGCTTCTGGCAGCTGCCTGGGGTGTACAGCACCGCCGTCGGCTACCAAGCGGGGCTCACGCCCAATCCCACCTACGCAGAGGTCTGCTCCGGGCTCACCGGCCACAACGAGGTCGTCCAGGTCGTGTTCGATCCGGCGGTCATCCGCTACGAGCAGCTCGTGGCGGTGTTCTTCGAGAGCCACGACCCCACTCAGGGAATGCGTCAGGGCAATGACGTGGGCACTCAGTACCGCTCGGGCATCTACCCGACCTCCCCGGAGCAGCTACAGATCGGGAAGGCCGCGCTCGCGGCATATGGGCAGAGGCTCGCGGAGGCGGGCTTCGGGGCGCCGACGACCGAGGTGGTGGACGGGGGGCGATTCTACTATGCCGAGGCTTATCACCAGCAGTACCTGGCGAAGAATCCGGGCGGGTATTGCGGGCTCGGTGGGACGGGGGTTTCTTGTCCGGTCGGGGTTCTGTCAGACGGCTGAGATCGAACCGTTGACAGAGCTACTGAATGCTGCCTTGGAGGCACCTCTTCGGGGTCGGGCCGGACGATGACCCCACAGTGCCCCTCGTGTGCGAGACAGACCTCCGCGCCCGCGGAGAGCTCGACGCGGAGCGGCCGGCATTCACGGTGTTCGCGCTCCAGCTCTTCCAGACCTATGTTCGGTTCCCCGGCATGGCCTACCGCCCCGACTCGCGCCATTCCCTCGGTCCTCGCCTCGGGCTACCTCGCCATCGCGCTGCTCATTCACGAGGTGACCTGCACCGTCCCTTCCCCGAATGCGCGCGCCAGATCGTCCAGCACGACCGCCCGTGCCTCGGGTGAGACCTGAGTGAGGCTACATGCCACGAGCCCGATACACTGGGGTGGCGTCCCAGAGAACCCAGCCAGGCGGAGTCTCCGGATTCGGGACCCTGGCTTTGCGACGGTCAGCGTGTGGGTGAACTCCGACGATGCGCAAGAGCCGCCCTTGTCCCAGTACGAGATGCGTTCCTTGAGCTGAAGCTCCCACTCCGGGCCTTTGGCGGTCCCACCCCGTTCATGGGTCTCCCCACCCGCCGCCGCACCACCTGTGATGGGCGCCTTGTGCACACCACCGGGGACAACGGGGACCTCGCATTCGGCGGCGCCGAGGAGCTGGGCCCAAGAGGAGAAGGTCGACTGGCAAAAGTCCCACCAGACCGCGGGGACGACCGGCTCATAGGTGATGTTCGCAGTCCATCCGGGATACCGAACCGACGGATCAGAGCGGCGTGGGGAGCGCGGCGCGGAAATGGGTGGTGGTCTGGGTACCGGCTTCGGCCACTCCAGGGACCCGTTGATGTGCACGACGACACCGCGACCGCGAAGCGCCGAGAAGACCTCCTTGTTCCACTCCGAGAGCTCAATGGCATCGACGAGGGTGACCTCGGCCAGGGTCGGCACCTCGAGCAGGGGGGACAGGTCGCGGATGGCTGCGAACTGCTCGAACCGGATGCTCTCGAGTCGAGGCAGCGATTCGATCCCCTGGAGCGAAACAATATCAAAGTAGCCATCCTCCCCGTCATGGTAGAGCCAGATGCTTAGCTGCACATCGTTGGTCGGGTCCCAGGTGAGGCTGGTCAGCTGGGCCATCTCCTTCGGCGGCCACTGGTTCTTCCAATAGGCGAGAACGGCCGGATGCGGCGAGTAGTTGTAGTCCGCCACGTCGCTGTACGGCTGTCCAGCGTCCTCCGCGATAAACCGCTCCGCGTCAAAGCGGGAGCGTGCCCCTTGGCGCACCAAGCTCTCGAAGACGGCTCGCTGGAGGTTGAGGTCCGTGATCATCGGTGAACATCCGGGTCGAGGGCCGAATATATCAAGAAGTTCCGGCCGAGCGACCCCACAGGGGTCTTCCGACAAACCCGTGGGATCGCTCTGAACTGGCCCGTCGATAGCTGGGCATGGGTGCCAAGAGCTGTACACCGAAGCCACCGAGCACAGGCTCGACGGTGTCGCTCAGCCTGGCAGTCCGTGCAGGCCTTCTGCCTGGAGCCCGCTCTCGGGTGCGGACGGAACCAACGTCGGCAGATCTTGCACGGCTTCTTCCTGGTCATCGGCGTGAGCATCCACCCCGATGCGCGAGGGGGGTCACTTTTCCGAGCGCTGAAGGCCGGCGCATGGGAGAGCCGTTCGAGTGCGAGGTCCCCTCGAGGACGTACCACCAGGGCGCCAAGACCGTGGATGGGGTCAAGGTCACCCGATTCAAGTGTGAACATCTCCACGAGTGGAAGGTACGGGGTTAGAGTGGGCCATGCTCACTGCCCTGTACCTGCTGGCTGGATGCTTCGGAGGCCCCGAGTCTGACTGCGCCAAGGCCGACCTGTTCTACGTCTATGAGTTCACCACCGATGGCGGCTTCGCCGGCTGCGTGCACACATCTGCCCACGAGGTCGGCGCCAACCGCTGCGAGGGCAAGCCCTTCGAGACCCGGGTGTGGTCCGATGGCTCATTGATGAGCTGTTACCTCGACGGAGACCAGAGCTTCGCGGGCACCGACTTCCCCGATGAGACGGGCCTCTGGGTCTGGGAGGACGGCACGATTGGGTCGTTCTCATTGCCTCGGGGAGAGGCTGCGGAGTCGACCACGGTGACGTTCAGGGGCAAGACGTGTACCTCCGCTGACTTCTACGCGGATGGCTCGTACGCATCGTGCACTACCTTCACGAAGGGAGCCAAGCGCGCGAAACGTCGGTGCTGGGATGCGGCCGGTGCGGAACTACCGACGAAGGATTGTTTTAGATGGGAGGCCCCCTCCCCCTCCGACAGGTGGAAGAGCCAGACCCGAAAGCGTCGCTGATCAGCGGGGCCGCCTCCGGTGAAGTGCCACCAAAATGGGGAGAACCCACCGCGGCTCAGCCAGACACGAGCTCCAAGGTGGCGGGGAGCACGTGCCGCATTCGGTCACGCTTGGTCGCCAGGTATCGAGCGGACAACGGGTTCACGGGGACATGGGACCGAACCCGCGATGTCACCGAGATTCCACCGCGCTCCAGGGCCTCGATCTTCGCGGGGTTGTTGGTGATCAGCCGAACACTGTCTACGCCGAGATCCGAGAGCAAGGCCACCGCAGGGTCATAGGACCGTGCATCATCGGGGAGCCCCAGGGCCCGGTTGGCGTCCACGGTGTCTGCGCCCCGGGCCTGGAGTGCGTACGCCCGGACCTTGTTGGCCAAGCCGATGCCGCGGCCCTCCTGGCGCAGGTACACCACCACCCCACACCCCTCCCGCCCGATTCGCTCCAGGGCGTGGTCGAGTTGAGCGCCACAGTCACATTTCAGCGCGTAGGCAGCGGCGCATCAGCGGTGTACTTCAGGGTCATGAGTTCACTCCGATCCGGGCCATCACGCCCTGGGTGAGGCGGTCGCAGCGCTCCCCGTCGAAGGCATGCACCGCGGGAGTGGCGCGCTCGACCTGGGTGGCCAGGCGCTCCTGGAGCAGCTTCTTCGCGCGGAACAGGCGGCTCTTCACGGTGCCCTCGGTCAGATCGAGGCAGCGGGCGGTCTCCGCCACCGTCAGCTCCTGGACCGAGCGCAGCATGAACACGGTGCGGTAGGCCACGGGAAGCGCGTCGATGGCGGTTTCCATGAGCCGTCCGAGCTCGATGCTGGCGGCCGCTCTCTCTGGGGACGGGCTGGGGTCCGTCATCTTCGACTCCTCTGGGCGATCCCGGAGGACTTCCCGGCGACGGCGGTTGCGGTTCAGGGCCTCCCGGACGGTGATCCGAGTCAGCCAGGTCACGAAGCCCGAGCGCCCCTCGAAGGCACACGCTCGACCAGGATCTCGTCCGACAGCCGCTGGGGTTCCCCATCCAAGAGCATCATTGTCCCTCCCCACAGCGCTCTGGGTCCGCATTCGACGCCACCAGAAACGCGATCAGATCTCCCCGTTCCCCCTCATCGGCCACCCCAGCGTAGGTCATCAGCGTACCCGGGACCACGCCCGCCGGGTCGGCCAGGAACCGGTCCAGGCTCTCTACATCCCAGGTGATTCCAGACTGCTTCATCTCCTCGCTGTACACGAAGTCGGCCACCGAGCCCGCCAACCGCCCCACCAAGCCACAGTGCCGGGGGCCGGTCCGATCGTAGTCCAGGGAGTGGCAACCCATGCATCGAGCGTACACTTGCTCCCCTCGCTCCGCCGCGGTGGGCAGCACAATCGCCGCAGGCTCGGGTGACCCCACGATCGCGGCAAGCCCGAGCGCAACGGCCCCCACCGCAGCCACAGCCACCGCACCCAGGGTCCCTGGGGAGACCGTCATGAGAACAACGCTCCGGGCACCGGGTCCTGACCCAGAGCCCCCCGCAGGACCGCCCAGTGCATGGACTCATCGGCCAGGATGCTCGCGGCTGCGGCGGCCAGAGCCGAGTCCTGGAACAGCGGAATCGCCCCGGCGTACGCACTCATCGCGCCCCGCTCCAGGGAGGCGGCGAACTCCAGCACATCGCGCTCCGCCTTCAGCTTGGACACCGGGAAGATGTACTCCGCCTTGGCCTGGGAGGGCTCACCACCCAGCGTGCGAACCGCCGCAGCCAGGGCATCGATGTGCTCCTTGTGGTGGCCCTGAAAGGTGATCGCCAGGGCTCTGACGCCCGGGGTGAGCAGGCCGCTCTCCGCCCCGAGCTGGTAGGCCGCCACCGCCTCGTGCTCCGCGGAGATGGCCGTATTGAATCAGCTTTGGGACCAGGTTCCTCGCGGCAAGTTCGGGGCGAGACAATCGCGCGGCGTCCGCAACAACGCGAACGCAGTCTCCCTGCAGAGGTGTCGTCGACCCGAAGTCGTACTCGTACTGGAAGGCTGTTCCGGGTGGCAGAACGCGCTCGAGGCGGGCGCTGCGCATCGACTTCGCCAGAGGCCTCCATCCTCCGGGCGTGGGGCTGGACTCGAACCGAGCTCCGTCGATCTCAAACGCGCTCAAGTGCCCGCAGCACTCGAACCAGATCTTCCGCATGAGGGCATCGAGGTCGCCCAGTGTCGCGTTCGCAGGCGCCATCACGTGCATCCAGAAACCGGACCACAGCGCACTCTCCACCACGATGGGGAGCCCCTTGGGGACTCCGGGTAGGATGAGCGAGTGTATATTTTCCCACCGGAGACTTCGACGCCGACACCTTTGTCTGCGACCCCGACGAGAACGATAGCGGCCCGGGTCCGACGTAGAAGCCGTGTGGCCGGCGCGAGAAACACCCAATCGAGCTTCCAACGCGCGCTGGTGCGCCTCGCTACGGACGCTCGAGCACATCGTGCACGTCAGTCTCCTGGCGGTACCTGTGCAGTTGCAGCCCCCAGGATCGGCGCTACCCTGGTCTCGTGGAGGAACCCATGGCCAAGCTGGTCGTCTTCGACTTCGACGGAACGCTCTCCGACTCGCGAACGAGCATCATCAAGACCTTCCAGCACGCCTGCATCGAGCTCGGAACGCTCGTGCCCCAGCCCGAAGACATCGCCACCCGCATTGGACTCCCACTCGTTCAGATGTTCGAAGAGCTCGTTCCAGACGGGCCGAACGCAGCGCTGGTCCTGGGATACCGCGAGGCCTACGTCGCCATCGATCGGCTGCACACCACCCTTTTCCCCGGCGTTCACAGCTTGCTCGGCCACCTGCCGGGCCTGCTCGCCATCGCCACCAGCAAGTCCCAGTCCGGAGCCGAGGCCAGCGTCGGACGCTCCGGCCTGACCCCACACTTCGACCTCATCGTGGGCCACGACACAGTCGCGCGTCCCAAGCCCAACCCCGACATGCTCGAGTACATCTGCGCCGCACTGGACGTGGCGCCCAGCGAGGCCGTGATGGTCGGTGACACCACCTTCGACCTCGAGATGGCGGACAATGCCGGGATGCGGGCCATCGGGGTTGCGTGGGGCATGCACGGCTCTGCACGGCTCTCGCGCTGGGAGGTCGTCGACAGCATGGGGGCACTGCGGGCGAGCCTCGCCTGAACGCAGCTCATCGCGGCGCCGGGGGGGACAGGCGGGGGGCTGAATGGCTACTGCCGGTCCACCACCTCGAGCTCCGCGGTGACCCGAGCGACGGCGTCTTCGAGGCTGCCCGGGGGCGCTGTATTCGCCTCGAGCTCCAGCAGCGTCGCATAGAGCTGCGAAGCTCTACTCCACCGTCGTGTCGATCACCACATCGACCCCAGAGCGGACCCCGCAGAAGCCCATACGTCCACACTTCGCCACCTCGAAGGGGGTTGACCCCCACAGATCTCCCGACACCGGCACCTCATCCTCGGTGGCACCGATCCACGCCGTCACCCTCCAGGACTCGATCTCGGTCGCCCCGACGCCCCCTCCGAGCTCGTAGCTCCAGGGGAAGCTCACATCCGAGAGCGCCACCCGCCTGGAGACGATGTCTTCGAAGGGTTGCCCGGATTCGAGAACCAGATCCGAAACCTGTAGCTCTCCATCTGCGTCGGCGTGGGCGGCGACATGGAGCCAGGAAAATCCCGAGGTATCTGCACCCGGCCCCAGGTCCACCGTGCCCGTCGCTCCCGGTGCCTCCGGATCGCATGCACACAGAACCGAGACCACGACCACACAACCCAGGATCCGCATGCCCACTCCATAGTTCATCCGAGCACGGTTCTAGCCATCGATGCCAGTGTCCGCCACAGATCCGGGGCAACTACCGCGGCGCTGAGGAGGGGGATATGGACCCGTCGACCTACCCCCCACTGAATATCGGCCATGGCCTGGCCTGCAACTGCCCGACCGATCGCTCCCGGTACTTGCGTAGCGCCAGACCCGATTTCTATCGGTACGCTCATACCATATATATTCCCCTGCTTATCGACATCGATAGCGTCGAGACGCGGCCGGCTCCGTGTGTGTGCAGAGCCAGCATCCACGCCCGCGAGTGTTCGCTCATCGCCTCGCGTGGGGCGAGCCCCCGGCGCCGTGGCAAGAGCGGCACGGATGACCTTTCCAAGCAGGATCGACTGGTGGCCGGGGCTACTCCTGCTCGCGGCACCTCTCACCGGGATCCCGACGCTCCAGTTCCTCGAGCAGTTGGCCCGGCGGCGAGAACTTCCCGATGGAGCGCGGTCTCGCTCCGAACTCGGCCGGTGATGCCGCACGGCTTCGGAGCCACGGTGCCTGACCGATGAGCGGCGCCAGGGGCCCCGCGAACGATGGGCGACCCCATCTCACCCCACGGACACCCGTGGGACGTGGCGGCCTACTGCGCAGCGGTGACGATCCCAGCTGTCGCGATGCATCCCCGACCGAAGCGCGGCCACGCCGACTTTTCCGTATTTTCCGAACTCTTCCATCAGCTTCCTCGCCTGCGCGTCCGTCGTCTCCACAGCCAACTCCATCCACCCATCGAGTGAGGTGCAGCTGGCTATCCACGACGCGCTCTGTGATGCCGAGATGTAGTTGTCGCCCAGCACACGCCGGCGGCATGAGCCCGAAGCCCCCTCTCCCTCGGGCACCCAAGCGAATATTGCACAGCCACGGGACCACTGTTCAGGGGCCTGGTATCATTCCGGTCGTCGGTCCCCCTGAGGCCTACGCCGGTCCACCACCTCGAGCTCCGCGGTGACCCGAGCGACGGCGTCTTCGAGGCTGCCCGGGGGCGCTGTATTCGCCTCGAGCTCCAGCAGCGTCGCATAGAGCTCAGCGACCTGGCCGCGGATCTGCGCGAGCTCGGTATGAATTCGCTCCCGGGCCGCATCAAGGGTGACATCCGTGCCACCGACGAGCTCGTCGAGATGCACGAGCTCGGCACGGAGCCGGTGGGCTCGGGCTGCAGCGTCCGTGGCAGCCAAGACGACGTCAGCGCGATCCCCACCTACCACACGAATTCGCTTCACCATCCGCTCGATGGGATCGAGGGTGATGGGTGCGGCCACCCTGAAGTCCGCGTCCACACCGAGTTCATGGAGCTCCTTCCAGCGCGCCAGGACGGAGCGAGCTCGAAAGAAGTCGTTCTGGAAGCTCTCTCCGACCCAGTCAGCAACGGGGATCGCCCCCACCCACATCGCGACCCAGGCCCCAAGGCCCAGAGGCTCGGAGTACGGCGCCACCATCAACGCGACCGCTATCCCCCCAAAGAACAGCCCGAGGGGTGCGAGCCGCGCCAACATTCGCGGGACCTTGCGCTCTTCGTGCTCCGCCATGAACTCAGCGGCACGCCGTACCACCGGAGGCGCGCGCTCGAGGTCGATGTCCCGCCAGGTCACTCCCTCCCTCCAACCAACCAGAGGTTCCGTATCCTGCAACCCCATCCCGCGCGCGACTCAGCACGACGAAGCGGCTCGTATCGATGCCGGGGCGTATGCCGCGACGCGCTTGCCACAGTGGACGTCTCGCGAAGCTCTACTCCACCGTCGTGTCGATCACCACATCGACCCCAGAGCGGACCCCGCAGAAGCCCACCCCGGTGTTCACAGCGGAATCCCGTGCGGCCCCCAGCCGTCGGGCGCCCCACTGGCTCGGGCCCACACCCGTGCTCGTCGCTCGGTCCCACCCCAAGCGCGCCATCGAGGCCCACGCCGAGCAGGCCAGTGCAGAGCTGACCGCCGTCACCGGGGCGCCCGCATCGGCACCGAAGACGTGGGCCCACTGCGCCGTTCTTGCCCAGAACGCCGAGCACGATTGGGAGGTATAGGGACGCACGGTACGGTGGTTCGACCCGCACCTCGGAGACCTGCCATGCCCCTGACCCGCGAGGCCATCCTCAGTGCGATGGAGACGTTCCCCCTGCACCGTCAGTTCGGGTTCGAGCTCGTCGAGCACGGAGACGGGGCATGCCACGCCCGGTGCACCGTCACCGATGCCCACGTCAACTTCGGCGGCGTCGTCCACGGTGGGGTGATGTACCTGCTCCTGGACGTGGCGGCCTACTGCGCCGCGGTGACGGTGATGCCGGCAGGAATGAACGCCACCACCCACGACCTCCACGTCTCGGTCCTGCGCCCGACGCCCCTCGGCGTGGACCTCGATCTCCGAGCCGAGGTGCGCAAGCGGGGGCGCACGCTGTACTTCATCGATGTCGAGGCCACGGTGGACGGCCGGCTCATGGCCAGTGCGAGGGTGACCAAGTCCCTCGTCCGCTTACCCTCCGTGGACGCGTAGCTCTCCCGGCTGTGCTCCGTCCGCACCGAAGAGGATGTGCCGAGTGGCGACTCTCTCGATGAAGAACCGGTCGTGGCTGACCACAATCACCGCTCCCGGGAAGTGCACCAGGGCGCGCTCCATGACCTGGGCGCTGGTCATGTCGAGGTGGTTGGTGGGCTCGTCGAGGATCAGGACCGAGGCCCCAGAGAGCAGACACTGAGCCATGGCAACCCGGGCTTGCTGGCCCCCGGAGAGCGTGCCGACCCGAGCCTTCATATCCGCCTCGGAGAACTGGAACATCGTCAGGAAGCGGCCCACGGCCTTGCGGGTCGCGCTGAGGGCGAGGCTGTTGGGCAGCGCGTTGACCGCGTGGGTCACGGTGTCCTTGGGGTCGAGGGCGTCGAGCATCTGGTTGTAGGAGACGAAGGACTGGCCCCGGGTCCACTCCACCGTGCCGGAGTCCGCGTCTTCGAGCCCGGTCAGAGCGCGGAGCAGGGTGGTCTTCCCGCAGCCGTTGGGGCCGAGGATGGCGAGGCGTTGCTTGCGCCGCAGGTCGAAGTTCAGGTCGGTGAAGAGCTTGTGTTCGTCGTAGGCCTTGGTGAGGCCCCGGACCTCGCATAGGCGGTCTTTGGTGCGCAGGCTCCCGTAGATCTCGGTGAGGATCTGGTCGACGGGCTTGGGGCCTTTGCTCTTTCGGATCTTCGCCAGCCGCTTGCCGAGCTTACCGCCCTTGCTCCGCGCCGCCTCTCGGCGGTTGGCGATGCCTTCCGCTTCGTAGGCGAGGAGCTGGGCCTCGTAGACGAACTGCTTCTGCAAGGTCTTGAAGCGCAGCTGCTTCTCGACGACATAGTCACCGAAGTCCCCGGAATATTCCTCGAGATGGTGGTTCTCGACCTCGATGATGCGGTTGACGACCCCGTCGAGGAAGGCCCGGTCGTGGGAGACGACGATGGCGGCCCCGTGGAAGTTCCCGAACCAGCTCTCGACCCACTCCACGCCGGCCACATCGAGGTAGTTGGTGGGTTCATCGAAGAGCAGGAGATCGGGCTTCTGCAGCAGGATTTTAGCCAGAGAGGCCCGGTTTCGCCAGCCCCCGGAAAGCGAATCGATGGGGCAGCTGCGGTGGGCCTCGTTGAAGCCCAGCTTGGTCAGAGCGGTGTCGATGTGCAGGTCGACATCCCAGCCCTCCAGGCGCTCCATGGACTCGAACAGCTCGGCCTGTCGCTCCACCATCTGGTCGAGGGCATCGGCATCGATGGCATCGTCGCCCATCGCGATCTCGAGGGTGGCGAGCTCGGCCTGAACGGCGTGGACCTCGGCGAACAGCCCGCTCAAGACCTCCAGCACGCTCTGGGTCCCGTCCAGCTCTGAGAACTGCGAGAAGTAGCCGATCTTCAAGCCATCCTGGACCTTGACCGTTCCCTCCGTGGGCTGGAGCTGGTCGAGGACGAGCTTGAGCAGGGTGGACTTCCCCGAGCCGTTCTTGCCGATGAGACCGACCCGATCTCCCCGCTCGAGGCGGAAGACCGCCTCTCGGAGCACGAGGGTGTTGTCGAACTTCACGGACACGTCTTTCATTCGGACCAGGCTCATCGAGCTCCCCTTCGGTGGGCGCGGGATAGCCCGGTGAGCGCCGCGCTGTGGGATCGTCGACGGAGTGTCGAGCAGGCCCATCGGGTATGGACCTGCGTGTAGGAGCATCTGCATGGGGCTCCGGGACGGTGATCTCGCCGGGGGAAGAGCGGGTCGGCAGCGCGGCGTATGGAGACGACGTGCTGGCGATGGTGTTGGCATGAACCCGGGTGTACCGGACCGTCATCGAGACCGGGGGGCGGCCCAGCGACGGTCGGGGTCGATGACGCGACCTGGAGCGGAATGCTCGACGGGTGCGGGAAACCGGGTCCGGACAGGTCGGCGTGTTGGTTGAACGCAACGGACGCTCCACTCGTGGTAAACACGTTTACTCATGAGAACCGATCTTCGCCTGCTCCAAGCCGCCCTCGAGCTCTTCGCCGAGAACGGCTTCACCTCCACCTCCATGCGAGACATCGCCTCCCGAGTCGGAGTCTCGCCGGGGCTCGCGTACAAGTACCACCCCTCCAAAGAAGCCTTGGCCATGGCGCTCTATGCCCGCATCGCCGAGCGCTTCGCCGCCCAAGCTCCGGACCTTCCCCCGGGGACCGTCTCCCAGCGCTTCGCCGCGGCCATGGCCATCAAGCTGCGGCTCATCACCCCCCACCGCAGCTCCTTGCGCGCCTTGGCCAGCCGCGCCCTCGACCCCACCGACCGCCTGGGGGTGCTCGGTCCCCGGGCCGGTGCGGTGCGCGCCCGGAACAGCGGGGTGTTCGCACTCGTCGTTCTAGGCGCCACCGACCGCCCCGCAGCCACTGAGGAGTGCGCCCGACTCGGCCGCCTGCTCTACGGCGCTCACCTCGCAGCCATCCTCACGTGGACCCAAGATACCGACCCCAAAAGCCCTCGAGCCAACGGGCTCATCGACCTGTTCTGCACGGGGATCGGCCTCTTCCCCATGCTGGGGATGATCGGCGTCTCCGCCCAGCTCGAGCAGCTCGATGAACTCTTCGGCGATGCCCTGGCCAGTCCTCTGACCGCCGACGGGCCCGCCACCGTCGACGCCATCCTCAAGCACATCTTTCTGCGCCGGAGGCTGCTCGAGGGCTCCCCCTGGCCCGCCACAGACGCGGCCCTGGCGCTCCATCGGCCCCGGGTCGCCGCGGCGGTCGCAAAGAACGAGCCTATCCCACTCGTGCTCCCAGCCTTCCCCGCAAAGTCTCCCAACCCCGCGAAGACCCTGGGCCTGCTCCCCGACCTCGGCGAGGTCCTGGCCCTTCGCACCCTCCAGCAACTGTGCGACGAGATCGCGCAGACCTACCCCCCAGGGGCCAGGCTCACGATTGCCTCCGACGGCCACGTGTTCGCCGATCTCGTCGAGGTCCCCGATGCCGATGTCGATGCCTACCAGAGCGCCATCGCCGACATCATCACCCAAGAAGAGCTCGGCTCCATCGAGCTGTTCAACCTGCGCAACGTGTACGGCCTCACCGAGGGAGACGCCTCGCGGACCCGGCTCGTCGACCAGTACGCCCAGTCCATCGCCGACCTCGAAGCCCGGGCCGCCGTCCACCCGCGCCACCAGACGATGGTCGATGGCATCCACCGGTTCCTGTTCGAAGACGCTGTGGTCCTACACCCCGAGCGCAGCCGTACCCAGAACCGAAAGTGGACCAAGCCCCGAGCGTGGGAGGTCGTGCGCCGCTCAGATGCCTGGGGAGCCTTGGTTGCTGAGGCATTTCCCGATGCCGTGCGCCTGTCCATCCACCCGCAGCCCGAGGTCTCCGAGAAGATCGGCATCCACCTGCTCCCCACCGAAGATGCCTGGCTGACCCCATGGCATGGCGTGGCAGTGCTCGACGCGGACAGCGCTCGGCTGATGAAGCGCGCGGAGGCCGAAGCCTTGGGCGCCACCCGTGCTGACGACCACCTCGTGCTGCAATGAAGACCACCGCGCTCACCCCGTTCGGCCTGGTCGTAGAGCTCGAGACCGGTACCCGCTTCGACGACCTCGACCCCACCCTCGTCCTCGACTGGATCGCCCAGCATCGCGTGGTGGTCCTCCGAGGCCTGGTCGCGCTGGCCAAGCGAGAGCTTCCCCTTGCGGCACGGCGCCTAGGGCCTCTACAAGCGTGGAGCTTTGGCGCGGTCAATGTGCTGGAAGTCGACGCGGAGAAGCAGAACTACCTGTTCACCGAGAGTGCGGTTCCCCTGCATTGGGACGGCGCCTTCCGCGACACCGTCCCCTGCACCCTGATGTTCCACTGCATCGAAGCCCCACCCGAGCACGCTGGAGGACAGACCGTCTTCGTCGACGCCGAGTCCTTGCTGCGGGACCTGCATGAGGTGCAGCGCACCCAGTGGGAGCGGGCGCGGTTCCGCTACAGCACCGACAAGGTCGTGCACTACGGGGGCAGCTTCGAGTCCTCGTTGATCGCGCCCCACCCGGTCACCGGCGTGCCCACCATCCGGTTCGCGGAGCCCGTGTCCGGTCTCAACCCGGTCACCGTCGAGGCCCTCCATACCGGGCCCCCGTCCGTAGGCGATGTGGCCAAGGCCCTCACCGACCCCAACCTGCGCCTGCTCCACACCTGGCGCGACGACGACGTGGTCCTCGTCGACAACCACCGCCTGCTCCACGGCCGAGAAGCCTTCGAACAGCACGCCCCACGGGTGCTCCATCGGGTCAATATCCTCGACCCCGGGCGCCGGCGGTGGCAGTGGCTCGTCGACAGTATTCGGGTCCGCCGCCCGGAATTCATGGTCGCGGAGGTCCCCATCAACCTGCTCGCCCTGCTCTGGGTCGCCCCGGGTGCGGAGTGGCTGTCGAGCCCGCTGTACTGGGAAGCCACCATGGTATTCTTCCTGTTGTTCCACTTTGGTGACATCGCCAACTGCCTCGCCGACCGCGACCTCGATGCCGTGTACAAGACCCAGTTGTCGGAGTCGGTCAAGGGGCTGGGCGTGGCCAATATCACCGCCCAGCTCTGGGGCACCGCCGCTCTCGCCGTGCTGCTCACGACCCACCTCGCATGGACCACCGGACGCTTCTGGTTGACTCCCCTCGTCCTCGTCGGCCTATTCCTCGGTCACCAGTACTCCTTCGCCCCCTTGCAGCTGAAGTCCCGAGGCCTGCTGCAGATCCCCACGCTATGGGCCATCATCTTCGTCGGCCCAATGCTCTTGATGACCGGCGTGGTCCACGGTGCGCCCTCCCCATCGCTGCTGGTACTCATCGCGCTGTACGGGACCATGGCCCAGAGCATCATCCTGGTCAACACCGCCGAGGACTACGATGAAGACACGGAGTTCGGGCTGTACACCTCGGCGATCGCCCTGGGCCGAACCCGGGCCGTTTGGGCCTCCAGTGCCGGTGTTCTGCTGTCTGGGGCGGGGCTGCTCGCCCTCTTCGTCACCACGACTCGAACCGAGGCTTCACACGGAGCGGTGTGGTTCGCTCTCGGCCTATGGGTGGCCGCCTGGGCCTGGGTCACCCTGGAGATCGCCCACCTCGCGTGGGGGGTGCAGACATCCAAGAAGCCCGACGCCACACTCAAGGCCGGAGCCACGAAGATGCCGGTCTGGATCACGGTGATGGCGTGGCTCACCCTCGCAGTCATCGGGACCCGCGCATGGCTGAACTGAAGCACACCTCCCATCCACATCCCCCCTGTACCGAGGACCAGCGTCCCAGCGTCCCTCCTGCTGGGGGAGCTCGCCGAGCTTGGCGGTGTGGGCTGGGCGCGTCGGTGGCTGATCCGATGGATCATGGCACCCCGACCGCGCTGACGAGCCCAGGCCATCCATATCGGGTTGGGGCGCTGACGCCGAGCGGCTGGCGCGGTTTCCCCCAGCAGGACTCATGAGCGCATCGGTCTCGATCTCCGTCCAGAACATCCACGGCGGTACAGCCGCAACCTGTCGACGTAGCCCGTGTACGCCAGCTCGTTCCCCGCTCACCCCGGTTTCGCTGCAGACAAGATGACCAGGATAGAGGCAGACATCGCAACGGCATCGTCCGCACCAGACCACATGAGCCCCCATCGAGAACAGTCATGTACAGTATTTTAGAGACAGAGCATCACCGGTTGGTCGGATCGGCCTTGATCATCGTTTGGCCCAAATGGTCATGAACGAGCTCCCCTACCAGCTCTGTAGGGCCTCTTCGATCGGGGCCTCGCTGGCCGGGCGAGCTGAGGCATTCGGCTCAACAGTGTGGTGAAG